>Ga0265327_10000335_pt1 | contig 89427 bp, 76 predicted proteins | sample 41621metaG_FD_202089 | JGI IMG/M metagenome (GOLD analysis project Ga0265327, IMG submission 202089) | Rhizosphere microbial communities from Carex aquatilis grown in University of Washington, Seatle, WA, United States - 4-16-21 metaG | ecosystem: Host-associated > Plants > Roots > Rhizosphere...
CGCCGCCAAAAACTTCTGGCCGCGCGCATGGCCCTACCGTTGGATCGTCGACGACTTCGTTGATCCGAACAAAGATTGTCACGGCGGATAAACTTGCGCCGGCGGTCCCCGGGGATTTCCTTGTCGGCCGGCTACCCCAGCTTGCCGGTCAGCCCAATGCGGCCGGTGTCCGCCGCGAATCCGCGCAACCATCCCCCGCCAATCTGCCTTCTCCATGAAACGTGCCGTGATCACCGCCCTGGGTTTCATCCTTTGCGCCGTCATCCTGAACGCCTCCGACCGGCCGGTGCTGCCGCTCGGCTCGCCGTTGCCGGACTTCAGGCTGCCGGGGGTTGACGGGCGCGACTACACGCCGGCCGATTTCGCCAAGGCCGAGGTCCTGGCCGTGGTCTTCACCTGCGACCATTGCCCGACCGCACAGGCGTATGAGGGCCGGTTGAAGAAGCTGGTGGCCGATTACACCCCGCGGGGCGTGGCCTGGATTGCCATCAACCCGAACCATGCGGACGCGGTGCGCCTCGACGAGATGGGTTACACCGACCTGGGCGACACGTTTGCGGAGATGAAGGAGCGGGCGTCGAGCCACGGATTCAACCTCCCCTTTGTCGATGACGGTCCCACCCAGGCGGTGGTCGAGAAGTTTGGAGCGACCGCGACGCCCCATGTCTTTCTGTTCGACCGGGCCCGCCACCTGCGGTTCGAGGGGCGGATCGACGACGCCGAGCGCGAGGATCTGGCGACCCATCATGACACCCGGGATGCCCTCGACGCCCTGCTGGCCGGGCGCGAGCCGGCGGTGACCCGCACCAAGGTGTTTGGCTGCTCGATCAAGTGGCGCGAGAAGGCGGCGGACAATCTCCGCTGGCGCGAAAAGGTGGCGCAGGAGCCGGTGACACTGGAGAAGGCGGACCCGGCGGCGGTGCATGCGCTGCGGACGGCCAATGGCAAGGTGCGAATGATCAACGTGTGGGCGACATGGTGCGGGCCGTGTGTCGCGGAGTTCGACGAGTTGATCGAACAGAACCTGCGCTTCCGGCACCGCGACTTTGAACTGGTAACGGTCTCGGCCGACTATCCCGACCAGCAGGCCAGGGTGCAGAAATTCCTGCAGGCGCATCATGCGTCGACCCGCAACCTGATGTATGCGACGCCTGACAAATACGCCTATATCGAGGCGCTCGATCCCGACTGGGGCGGCGCGCTGCCGTACACGCTTCTCCTCGATGCCGACGGCAAGGTGCTTTATCGCGAGACCGGGTCGCTGGATTTCCTCGCGCTCCGCCGCGCCATCGTGCCCGCGCTCAACGCGGTCACTCCCTGGCCCGGCCTGAGCCCGAAGTAAACGCGCGGTCGACGTGATGCTCGAATGGAGGGCCGGCGCTGGTCGCCGGGCCACCGGCAAGGAGAGGGATTGCCGAGTCGTCCCGCGGCGCGGGACTCCTTCGAGCAGCGTTTCTTGAATATTCGGTACGCCAGGCTGAGAATCCGGGTAGTCGGGGTCGGCGACCCCGGCTACAGCGGAGCTTTCGACGGCTCCCGGTCGGACTACCGACTCGCTGCCAGGTTCTTCGCGAGGAAGGCCTCGATGCGGGAGAACAACTCGACGCGGTGCTCGATGTGGCGAATGCCACCGCCCTCGTTAAGGAAGGAGACCGTTTCAGTGGGCAGATGGTTGTGGTCAGCGATCGAGGCGACATCCTTCGAGCCGGTGATGATCATTGGGGAGTCGTATTCGCCCGTGGCGATAAAAACCGCCGCGCGAATGTCGTTGGCATGGCGCAGCGGAGCGATGGCGTCCCATTTTTCCGGATTGTTGGACGGATCACCCAGTTTGCGGACCATCCGCGAATAGTAGGCACCGGCGAACTTGCTTACCTTGTAGTCGCCGATGAATTTTCCCCAGTCGGCGACGGCCGATATCGCCACGGCGCACTTGTAGAGCGAGGGCTCGTACGCCGCTCCTGAAAGTGCCAGGAATCCGCCAAAACCCGCACCGATGATTCCGACCCGCTTGGGGTCGACCAGCCCGGAGGCGACCAGCGTCTTCGTGGCTTCCGTGATATCCTCGTGCATCTTCCGATAGGCCCATTCGTCCTCGGTGGGAAACATCCAGGTGGTGCCGGCCGAACCGCGGTGGTTGGGCAGAAGGACCGCGTAGCCGCGGCTGGCCAGAAACTGGGCCTCTTCGTTGAAGCCCACGGAATGGCGCGACCAGTTGCCTTCGGGCGGCAGCACCACAAGGGGTGGGGGATTTTCCTTGGTGGCCCCGGCCGGCATAATCACGTACGCGTCGAGCTGCTTGCCGTCGCGGGTTTTGTACTTGATGGGGTTCATCGGCTGCATCCGCTTGGCGTCGATCCACGGACGGGATTGGCGAATGTCGCCGGCGGTGCGTTTTTCCAGGTCGACCCAACGGTAGATGGCGGGCTGGCGGTCGGAAAAGGTGCTGATCAGGACCATCTTTCCCTTCTCGTCGTTGCCGATGATTCGAACGACCTGGCCGGGAAACATCGCGTCCACCGCCTTCTGCAGGTTGCGATATACCTCGCTGAACCACACAACTCGCGGTACGACCCGCTCGTAAATCGCGCCGACAATGTCGTGGGACACGGGATCGCGGTAAAGCCAGGCGGCACCATCGTAGGCCTTGTCCTGGACCAGCACTTCCTTCACCTCGCCGGTGGCGGCATTCAACACTTCGAGCGGCCGGGGTGCCGCGTCCTTTCGCGGTCCCAGCACAACCACCTCGCCAGGATTGTCGCCGGCACCATAGACGTCCATTTCATCGAGATCCTCCGGGCATTGTTGCCAGCTGTCGCCTTCCAGCCGGTGCAGGTTGAGCACCCCGTTCGTTGACGTCACGCCGAAGGCCAGTTGGCCCTCCTTGTCTGCCATATACTGCAGCAGGAAACCGTCCGGAGTTTCGATGACCGGGTGCCGGCCGGAAATGTGCTTCAAGTTGTCCTCGTAGGCATCGTCGAGGGTCTTGCCGGTGAGGTTGACCAGGTCGATTAGCTTCCCGCTGTCGATGCCCGCATTGACCGTGAGAGCCTGGTCATATTTGCCCGTGATCTGCGTGTCGCGAACGACGGTCACGAGCGGATGGAGGCGGTCATTGGGCGGCACGCCGATCAGGAACGAGCCGACATTTTGGAGGATCGGATACGCGCTATGCAACGCACCGACCTTGGCCCCGCACAGGATGAACGAGCCTCTTTTGTACACCGAGATATCGTAGGCGAGATGGTCGTCATTGAGCCAGGCGACACGGTCAATGTCGCTGTCGCCGCGGGTTCCGACCGACTCGATGGTCTGTGAACGCAGGTCGAGAACCATCAGGGCGGAATGATCGATGCCGGAGGTGACGATGGCTGCGATATGAGTGCCGGATGGATTCAAGACCGGCTGCTGGAGAATCGGCGCGCGGAAGAAATCCTGCACCGGGATTTGCTCGGTCGCCGGTACGGGCGTGCTGCGCTCGAGGTCGATTTTGTCGGCGGGGCATACGCTGGTTGTTGCGAACGCGAGCACGAGCGAACCGACTGCCATCAGGTCCTTCTTGGAGATATACATGGGGCTGGGGGTGTTGGGGCTATCGCCTCCGATTGAGGCGAAAAGCCCCGGGCGACGCAACCGTTGTCGCCGCTCCCACCGACATTATTACTTATTGTCCGGTCGGCGTAAGGTTCCAAGAACGCCAAATCCGGGCGCAATTTAGCCGGAGGTGTGGCCGGGTCAGCGACCCGGCCGCAAAAATCATGAACCCGCTCTTGCGCTCTCGAATCCCGCGCTCTGGGGGTCAGTTATCGTAGGAGACCCGCTGCTCGGTCCACTGCCGCGCCACCACCAGCTTGTCGTCGATCATCAAAAGGGCCGTGACCCGGTAGGTCTTGGTGTGTTTGAGGGTGAAATGGAGAGTGGGGCGCGATCCGAGGTCGTTGGCCCCTTGGCCGCCAGTGCCGATGAAAGCGGCTTCGTTCGCGACACTGGTGGCCTCCTGCGTGACTCGGTCGTCGGTCAATTGCCGATAGGTCCATTTCTCCGCCTTTCCGGCGTCGGTCTTGAGGGGTGCGATGCTGGCCGGCTCGCCGATCAGCTTGATCACCTCGCTGGCGGACATGCCCTTGTCCAACACCGCCTTCGACTCGGCTTCGCCGGGCGGATCCGCCCGATCGGTTGTCTTGGCGCAAAGGGCCGCGCCCGGCACCAGCAACGCCAGCGATACCAGGAACAACGCCCGCCGCGCATTCATGATACCAGCATAACCCCGCCGGCGGGGGAATCCCTTCAGGCAAAAAGCAAAGTCGTGGGCCGAGTCTCTCTGGGTGCTCATCGGCTCCCACTATCACCCCAAAACGGCCGCCGGGCAAACGGAAGTCCTGACGGTGGCGGCTCAGTTTGCCTCGAGGCTCCGGGAGTGGAGCGCGCCGCGGGCGCGCTCGAAACGCGTCCCCTGGTCCGCGTTCCACCAAAATGGGTCTCGATCCCCTAGCGGGCGCCGTCGGCCGCGGAGGCCGGTCCCGCATAGGTCAGTTTGAGTCCCCAATCATTGTCATCAGGGAAGTCCGGCAATTGGATGATGCCGATTTTTCCGGCCTGGACCGGGCCGGTCCCCGCGTCCGACCACGAACCCGTTCGCGGATCGAACCACTGGGCGCGATAGAGGCTGTTCAGGCGCGCCCCGCGGATCTGTGCGCGTGGACATCCTTTTTCGAAATAGGCCATGAAGAGGTCGCGGTCGGGCGTGCGGGCGCAGTAGGCCCAACCCTCGTAGCCGAGCGTGACCGGGGATTTGTTGGGCGACACGAGATCGGCGAGCGGAACCAGGTCTTGATAGCGACGACCGGCGGAGAGCGCGAACGTCCGCAGGTGCCGCATCTGCGCGCCCGACCGCCATTGGAACGCGTCCCACATCTTCGTGGGGGCGGTCGGCTCGATGTCCGCGCCCCAAATGCCCTCGGCGCCATAGACGTGACCGGCAAATCCGCCGGAGAGAAAACTCCCGTAGGCGCCCGAGCGGCAGAACAGGTCGTCCCGCTCCGTCCCGCCGACTGCCCCGCGGATGTAGTTGGCGGAACCGGGTCCGCGGGCGTCCTTGTAGCCGGCATAGTACGGCTCGCCGTTGAGCGCGGGCGTGGGCCGGGCGAGGTTATAGATCTCGGTCAGGTACCAATAGTTGTCGTGCTCCCGCATGTTGCCGATCTGGTGCAGCGTCACCCACGAGTGTTCGCCCCAGTTCTCGAGGGTTGACGGATTGGCATTGGCGGAGAGCAGCGTGCCGAACGGCGGCGGGCCGGAGCGCTGGAAGGCCAGCTTGACCGCCGCGGTGTAGTCGTCGGGGCTGACCGTCTCGTCGATGATGTCGAGGTGCACCGGGCTGAGCACGGTGATGTTGGCCTGGTAGCGCGAAAACACATACTGGATGAACCGGACGTAGGAGTCGGGCCAGTTGTAGTATTTGTGCCAGCACAGGCCCGAGTCGCGTCGCGAGACCTCGATGAACGGCACGAAGCCGTGCGCGTTCAGGTAGTCGATTTTCCGGTCGAGATATTTGAAATACTCGGGATTGATCCGATCCATGTCGGGGAAATAGTCCTCGAAGCCGGGCACCTTCCCGGGAAAGAAGAACGGCCGGCCGCCCTCGTTGTCCATGTTCTTGGCGCTGCCCGTGCCAAATTCGAGCCAGGCGGAACGGATCGTCGTGCCGTCGGGCATGACGAGGTGCCACCCCTGGTCGTCAGTCTTCCAGTTGGGAAAGGCCGCGATGATGTTGATCCAGTTGTAGCCCTGCGCCTCGCGGTACCGCACGTAGTCCTTGAAACCCGCCTCCGGCCCGAGCGGGCGCTCGCGGTCGTCGTCGTGCCAGCGAAAACGGTTCGCGGCGGTGGAATACCAGGTGTCGCCGATGGCAAAATAGGGCGTCCCGTCCGGGAACTCGAGCGCATGACCGTTGGCGGTGGCGCGGATCATCCCGCGCCGGAGGGGATTCGCGTCCTTGGCGGCCTCCGTCCAGGCCACCGCGTCGAACGAGACGTGGCGGCCGCTCAATCCCGGGTCCTCCGGCCATGACCCGCTGGTCCAGGTCCAGGTGCCCGGCGCGGTGGCGCAAAGGCGGACGCGGAAGGTCGCCCCGCCGTCCCAGAACCCAAAGATGCGCTTGGCGAACCCGGGTCCGGTCAGGTCGACCCAGACGACCTGGTCGGTGTACGGGTTCGCGGGCGGATGGGCGGCGGTGAGGGTTACCTCCTGCTTTTCCCAAACATGAACGACCCCGGCGGACTCATGGGCGGCGGCGACGGCGGCGGTCAGCACGGCTGCCGCCAGGGCGATCGGAAAGTTTCTCATGGGGAATGATTTGAAAACGGCGGACTGGCCCGCCTGGCAGCGGTGCGGTTCCCCCGGGTTTGGGGGCTTCGGCTCCTTGCATAGGTCGCGGCCGGGCCTGGGGGCAAGCTCGGCCTGCACGCGCGGGCGCGAAGTTTTCCCGCGTGACAAAGTGAAATAAATCAATTCATACACCCGGTTCAATTTTTTCCATGGACAACAATCTCGACGGACTGAAGGAACTGGTCGCCGTACTCAAGGCCGACCAACTCGCCCAAAAGGAGAAGGAGAAGCGCGATGCGTGGACCAAGTACGTGTCGCTCTCGATGATCTTCCTCGCGGTGCTCGCCGCCGTGGCATCGCAGCGGAGCGCCGGTTCCTCGTCGGCCACGATGAAGCAGCTCAACGAGGCGACGTTCAACCAGGCGGCGGCGTCGGACCAGTGGTCGTACTACCAGGCCAAGGGCATCAAGCAGAGTCTGTATGAGCTGGAGCGCGACCGGCTGCACAGCGCCGAGACCGCGGACCCGAAGCTGCTGGCCACGCTCAACAACCGGATCGAGCGCTACGAAAACGAGAAGAAGGAAATCACGGCCGTGGCGAAGGGCCTTGAGGAAAAGCGGGACACCGCCCGGGCCGCGGCGACGCATGCCGCCGCAGACAGCCGCGAGATGGGCCTCGCGACCTCGATTTTCCAAATCGCGATCGCCCTCGGCGGCATCACGCTCGTCGTCAAGAAGCGCTGGCTGTGGTATGCCTCGCTGCTCGTCGGCGCCGTCGCCACCCTGCAGATGGTCAAGGTTTTCGCCTCGGGCTGAGGCGCACCGGGCCGGTCGAGCGTCGCCGGCCGTTGATCAAAGGCCAAGCTGGGATAATGCCGTTGGGTGGGCGGCCGTGTTTCCATCGCTGCCTGTCGCCGGTCAGGAAACCGGCGACCACCTTTGGTCGCGGCGCCGGCGGTGCCCGTCGGGGCTTACCGCGCGTTCCCCGGCGGGTTCTCCGCCCAGGCGCGGAGCCAGCCGCGCACCAGCCGGCCGGAGGGCGTGAGTTCGGTCTCCTGCCAGCCGCCCGTGGAAGCCGCTCCGGGCACGAGGTTCGAGGCGGTTTCCGCTTTGTCCGACACGGCCCAATTGCAATGACTCAACTGCCACTGCCGCATGAAGTCCATCCAGGCGGCCGTTTCCTTTTCATCCACCGGACCGGCGCCGTCGGCATTGCATGTGCCCCACTCGGTCACGAAAAGCGGCACGCCCTTGTTCAGGGCGGCGAGCGCCTTGTCGCGCAGCCATTGCTTGTGCGTCCCGGCGTAGAAATGCAGCGAGTAGGCAACATTGGGTGCCTTGATCGGGTCCGCCGCGGCCACATCCACGTCCTGCGACCAGTGCGGCGAGCCGACAACGATGAGGTTTTCCGGGTCGATGGCGCGGATCGCGGCGATGACCTTCTCGGCGTAGGGTTTCACGTCCCCGCTCCAGGTCACGTCCTGCATCGGCTCGTTCCAGATTTCATAAATGACGTTGGGCTGGCGGCCGTACTGGCGCGCCATTTCCTGGAAAAATCCGACTGCCTTTGCGGTGTGCAGGTGGGCGCGGTGGTCATGCCAGTCGATGATCACATAGATGTTGGCGGCAATGGCGGCATCGACCAGCGTGCACACACGGGCCTTTTCGGTCACCGGGTTTTCGAGGTAGCCGCCGCCCTCGACGCCCAGAGCCGCGCGCACCACGCCGCTTTTCCAATCCGCGTGCAGCCACTTGACGACCTCGGGGTTGTAGAAGCGGCTCTGCCACTGGCTCCAGAAGAAGCTGTTGCCGGCCAAGCTTACGCCCCGACCCCGGGCGTCGACAATCCGGCGGCCATCCACGCGCAACGCGCCGTGCTCGGCCACCGGGCCGGACCAGGCGGTGGTCGTCAGGGTTATCAGGATGGCCAGGGCTGAAACGATTTTCATGGGGAGAATGGACTCAATCTGACGAATGTGGCGGTGATGGCGACGCAGAAGCGTTGAGGGCCGGGGAAACGGCGGGATCAAAAGGCCCGGATCTTGTGGGTGCGAGCAAGCTCCCTCCTACGGACCAGCCTCAGCCTCCCACCCGACCCGAGGATTGACTCGCCAGCGGCGGTGCGGTGCCATCCCGCAGCCGGCGTGATGTTTCGTCCGCCAAACCCGTTCCCGCCATACCTCATGACAACCTCACGCTATGACGACGAGATCGTCATTTCCTGGCCCGAGTTGCACCGCGACGCGCGGTACCTTTCCGAGGTCCTCCACGCGCTGGGCACGTGGAAGGGCATCATCGCCATCACCCGCGGCGGGCTGGTGCCGGCAGCCCTGATCGCGCGCGAGCTGGAGATCCGGCTGATCGACACGATTTGTGTGTCGAGCTACGATGCGGGCGAGGGCGGCAGCGCCCAGCAGCAGCAGGGAGCGGTCAAACTGCTCAAGGGCGTAGCCGGCGACGGCGACGGGTTTCTGTTGATTGACGATCTCGTCGACACGGGGCGCACCGCGCAAATGGTGCGGCAGATGCTGCCGAAGGCGCACTTCGCGACCCTTTACGCCAAGCCGGCCGGCCGGCCGATCGTCGACACCTGCGTGAAGGAGTTCAAACAGAACAAGTGGATCTTTTTTCCTTGGGACATCGAGTATCGCTTCGCCAAGCCGATCAAGGATGGCGGGCGCAGCCGCGCCGGCGGCGAATGAGGCGACGGCCGCCAATGGCCGGTCGGTAGGGCGAGGCCTCCGGACGAGCCGGCAGGGAGGGAGAGTGAAAGTGATGGTGCGAAGTGAGCAATGCGCCGCGTCCGCCCACCGATAGGCCCGGCGCCCCGAGCTTGCCGATCGGGGAGAAGTCGCCCCACCGCCCGCACCTCACGTCGACGCGAGGTGCCACTGATGACAAATGGGGCAGCGGTACGCGGTGCGCTGGCGCTCGATGCCGGCGACGAGCGCGGCGTCCAGAGCGTCCCCCTGGGTGCGATAGCGGCGCTTGCGGGTGCACATTCGCCGCCGCTCTTCCGAGGTCGGTTTCTTCATGACGATTCGCCGGCCAGAATAGACGGGGGGCCCCGGATGTCACTCGCCGGTTTTCTTGAAGGGATGCCCGGGTGTTTGCGGGTGCATCGGCCCGTTCCCGAAGGCTTGCGGTCGGACTGCCCGGGCGATGGTTCGACGGACTCACCGCCGGCCGGCGCCGGCGTGCGGCGCAGGATGGAGGCGGGGTGCCGGGGCATGCCGCCAAGGTTCGAAGACAGTCCTTCCCGCGAACACCGCGCCGGTCCCAGGCCGGCTCGATGCGAGCGACGGCATTGAAGTAGTCTGTTAAACTACAAGGTCGGCGCCGGTGCGAAGTAGCTTAATAGACTACTTTGACGGGCCGCCGGCCTTGCCCTGGCCAAGGCTCCTTCCAGAATCATTGCGGGGCCCGCTTGTCCCGCGGGAGGGAACAAACGCACGAGTCGGGGATTGTGCGGCGGCCTGGCGACGGTTCGACGGACTCACCGCCGGAGGGAGGCGGGGTGCCCACTTCGCGAAGAATCAACGCCGGCGAGCCCGGACCAAGCGAGGATTGTCCAGACGAATTTGACCGCGGATTCCACCGACCTGCACGGATGAAGGCCGTGGAGACGAATATCGAATCTCGACACGCCGCATCATTCGATGCGCAGGTGAAGCCGTTTTTATCTTCGGGTTCTGCTGCCGGGGTATCGGTGCCCTTCGGGTAATCCGTGATTCAACTGAATCGTCGCTGCTAAGTGCGCGGCAGACGGTTCACGCGGCGCGTTGCTGGCGGGCGCCACCGGCCTCGGCTGGGGCGGTCATGGCGGTGCCGGCCTCGAGGCTTTCGCGCAACTCGCGACCGATCCGGAGAATCACCGCGCAGACGTTTTCGCGGACGACGGGGTCGTCCGGTGAAACGGCGCAGCCGCGCCGTTCGCCTTCCAGCCAGATCTCGTCCTGGATGATTTTGGCGATGACGGGGAGTTCAAGACTGACAATGGGATCGATGAGCGAATGCATGGGGTGCGCGGAGGTGGGAATTGTGCCGAGAATTGCAGCCCACGTGCCAACGGCTGGAGGCCCGTGGTAAGTCGATGACCGTGTTGCGAATGCGCCGGCCTTGGTTTTCCCGCTGGGGCGTGGCATTGCCGGCGGCAAAATTTTCACCCGACCTGTGAGCAATGGGCGCCCAGCATTCGCGCTTTCCCGTGCCGACCCGCGGGGTTATTGAATACCCTTTGCGCCGCCCATTTCCGGACCCTTCGCGGCACAGGAATCGCAACCCCCAGGACCATGATTGCTCCCCCCATTCGACCCATTGGCGGCTTCCTCTTGCTGCTCGCGTTAGTGTCCCCGGCCCGCCTGGCCGCTTCGCCGGCGCTCGTCCGCGCAGACGAAGCCGGGGCACCCGCCACCGTCACGCACGCGGCGCCGCTCGACCGCCTCACGCTGGTGGGAGTTGCCGGCGGTTCGGTTGACGTGACCGACGGCGCCGGCCGGGTTTATTTCAAGGCGGATGCCGCCAGCCCCGGCAGCTTCCCGGTGGGCGGGGCGCTCGGGAGGCAGCGCGTGACGATCCGCGACGCACGGGGCGCGGAGACGGCCCATCTCGATTTTCTCGTGGAGGCGGCGACGGCCATCGACGACGGGGGACGGTACCGGGATATGTTCGCGCTTTTTCGCAGCAGCATGAACACCGACAGCCCGACCGGGGTGAGCACCGTGGACTGGAACGGGAAAACCTACCACTACTTCGAGCCGTGGGTGCTGGACCACTATCACACGATGAAGGGCATGAAATATTTCAGCCCGGACGGCGCGGAGTTCGTGGACATGATGCGCACAGTCCAGCGCGAGGACGGGATGATCTGGAGCTTCATCCTGATCGACGGCGATCTCCCGTATTTCAAGACGTGCTACGGACCGTTTGGCTACGTGCGGCAGTATGGCGACCACTGGTTCGTGCGGCAGCCGGTGGAGAACCACCCGGAATACATTTTTGTCAGCACGATTTACCAGGTGTGGAAGGCGGCGGGCGACGACGCGTGGATGAAGCGGAACCTGGCGGCGGCCGGCCGCGCGCTCGACTACTGCACGACCGATCCGGCGCGCTGGAGCCGCCGCTTCCAGTTGCTGAAGCGCGTCTACACCATCGACTCGTGGGATTTCCAGGTCGACGACGCCTACACCCCCAACATCGGGCTGAACAACACGATGCTGGTCGATCCGCAGAAGTCGAAATTCGGCGTCTTTTTCGGCGACAACACGCACTATGCCAGCGCCTGCGAGGAACTCGCGGAGATGCTGGCCCACGCCGGCGACGCCATCGCCGCCGCGAAATATCGCGGGCGGGCGGAGGATATCCGGCGGCGCCTCGACGCGCTTTCGTGGAATGGGCGCTTCTACACCCATTTCATCGATGACGATCCCGCGGTGAAGCGGGACCTCGGGGTGGACGAGAAGACGCAGGTGGCCCAGGCCAACGCGTACTCGCTCAATCGCGGCATCGGCCGGGACCACTCGGTGGCCATCCTCAAGACCTACCTCGACCTCCGGAAGAACCTGCCGCCGGGATCACCGGGCGAATGGTATGCGATCTATCCGCCGTTCGGGCGCGGCTTCGGCCGGCACGACGCGATCTGGCAATACATGAACGGCGGGGTCGGCGGCCATGTGGCGGGCGAACTCGCGCGGGGTGCGTTTGAAAACGGGTACGAGGCCTACGGGCTCGACACGCTGGAACGCCTGACCGACCTCGGCATCAAGCACGGCAACAAGATCTATTTCGCCTACACCGGCTCGATCCCGCCCCCGCCGCCCGCGCCGGCCTACACCCCTGTCGACCTGTCCACCGCGGCCAACATGGACCTTGAGGACAAGGGCGGCCCCGGCGCCGCGCGCTGGATGCTGGAGGGAAGGCCGGGCGACGACATTCGCGGGCTGCCCACCGGCCGGCAGGTGTTTGCCGGAATTCCCTTCGAGGTTGTCGACCCGGCGGCAAACCAGCGGCGCGCCATCGTCGCGGTGTCGCATCGCGCGGGCTTGCCCGCCGCGGTCGATATCGCGGTCAACCGCAAGGCGGGTTGCCTCTACCTCCTGCACACTTCCACGAAGCCAAGCTCGGAAAAGGTCTGCGGCAGCGTGTCGTTTGTCTACGCGGACGGCTCGCGCCACACCCAATACCTGATCATGGACAAACACCTGACATATTGGTGGTTCTCCCGGCTCAAGACCGATTCGTCGGGCATCGCCTGGCACGGGCCCAGCCCGGTGGCCGATGATGTCGGTCTGTCCTGGTGCGCAATCGACAATCCGGAACCGGAAAAGGCGATCGCGTCGGTTCGGGTGCAGGCACCGGACGACGATGGCATTTATACCCTGGCCGGGCTGACGCTGGCCGACCGCGTCCATTATGTGGCGCCCAATCCCGTCTCCTTCGGCGGCCCGGACAACTGGGCCGCAGCCACGGCGATGGCCGCGCTCATCGAGGGCCTCGCCGGGGTCAAGGACGGACCGGCGAGCCAGGCTTTTTCCCATCCCCTGGTGTCGCCGCGCTGGAGCCTGACGTCGGCCGGTGCGGTCCGGGCCACGGTGCGCTATGCCGCTTCGAACGGCTACGTGGCGTACGTTTACGCAAACGAAGCCGGGTCGCATGAGATTCGGCTGACGGTCACCGGCAGCGGCACCAGCATCGACTGCCACGTCCTGCTGCCGGAGAAGATCGACTCCGTGAAATCCGTCGAAGCCGGCGGTTCGCCGGTGGCCTATCGCGAGAACACGGTGGGCGGATCGCACTACGCGGACTTCACGCTTTACGACGCCTCTCCGCGGACGGTGCGGATTGTTTATTGAGCGGGGGGAACGGGTAGGGCGAGTCCTCCGGACGAGCCGATTGTGGGAGCGAGCAAACCCGCTCCCTCACAGGCCCTTGTTCCGCTCTCACCTTCAGACGGAGCGGCTCATCCGGAGGACTCGCCCCACCTCTCGCGTGGGCCGAACCGATTTCGACTGAAATTCCTGACGTACTTCGCGACTGGGCGGGGTTAAGCCTCAATCCCCCTGCGTCGAACCCCGCCGGTCAACCCGGCTCCACGAAACCATGAGCGACCTGAATTCACTTGGACGTTATTTCTATGCGTGCGCAGCGGTCGGCTCCGGAATCCAACAACTGGTCCGCGCCGATTTTGTCCGGGTGGTGCCGAAACTGCCGGTTTGGGTGCCGGCGCAACCTTTCCTGGCCTGCGCCGTCGGTGGCGTGCTGATTGTCGCCGGGGCCGCGATCCTCTCCGGCTACCAGTCGCGGCGGGCCGCCCTCGCGCTGGCGGCACTGCTGGTGGCCACATTCGTTTTCCAACGCGTGCCGGAAATCATCGCCAATCCCTCGGTCGGCTACATCTGGACCAATCCCAGCAAGGTCCTGGCCTTCCTGGGAGGCGCGATCCTCCTGTCGGTTTGGGCGCCCGGCGCGCCACCGCGCCGTCACTGGACCGGGCGGCTGCGGCCCTGGTCGGCGGGCCTGCTGGCTGTTTTTCTCATCATCTGCGGCTATCAACACTTCGCCTATGCCGACTTCGTCGACACCCTGGTGCCGGCCTGGTTTACCCATCCGCGTTTCTGGACCTGTTTCACCGGCTCGTGCCTGCTGGCCGGCGGCGTGGGAATCATGATCCCGGCAACGGCGCGGTGGGCCGCGATCATGGCGGGCGTCATGGTCTTCCTCTGGGTGCTGGTCCTGCACCTCCCGCGGGCCGTCACCATGAGCCGCGAACCCGGCGAAACTTCCGCAATCTTCGAGGCCCTCGCCATCAGCGGCGTGGCGTTCCTGGTGGCGGGCGGGCGCTCGGGCGGTCGGGCGGACCGCGGCCACGCGAATAGTCCCGCGGTCGACGCCCTGGACCAGCGCGAGGCGGTTTGACCCGCGGCCTGACCAAACGGGGCCGGCGGCCGTGGCGGCGGTTGCGGAGACCGTTGGCGGGTCACTGCAGCAGCGCGCGGAGATCCGCCAGCGAAAGCTTCGCCGCGGCCTCGGCGCTGGCTTCAAAAACGTCGGCCAGCAGGGCGCGCTTCGATTCCTGCAGCGCCAGCACCTTCTCCTCGACCGTGCCGGCGCAGATCAACTTGTAGCTGGTCACCACCCTCGTCTGTCCGATCCGGTGCGCGCGATCGGTCGCCTGCGCCTCGGCGGCGGGGTTCCACCAGGGGTCGTAGTGCACGACGACATCGGCGCCAGTCAGGTTGAGGCCGGTGCCGCCGGCTTTGAGCGAAATGAGAAACACCGGCACGGTCGGATCAGTCTGGAAACGATCCACGGCCGCCTGGCGCGCGCGCGTGCTCATCGACCCTTCGAGGTGGCAATAGGTCACGCCCTGGGCATCGAGTTCCGCCCGCAGCAGGGCCAGCAATGACGTGAATTGCGAGAACACGAGCATCCGGTGGCCCTCGTCGACGCTTTCGGCGAGCAATTCGCGAAAAGCCTCGAGCTTGGCTGAATCCGGGCTGGGGGTGCCGGCGGTCGCCGGCGGGGAGGCGTCGACCAATCGCGGATCGCAGCAAACCTGGCGCAGCCGCAGCAATTCCGTGAGCGCGGCGAGTTGCAGGCGACCTTCGGACGCGCCGCTCGACGCGAGGCGGGAGAGTTCCTGCGCGCTCTGGTCCTGCATCCGCCGATAGAGAGCGGCCTGGGCGACCGTGGGTTCGCAGTAGATGACCTGTTCGATCTTCTCCGGCAGCTCCGGCGCGACCGACCGCTTGGTCCGGCGGAGAATGTACGGGGCGGTCTGGAGCCGCAGACGCTGGTCGTACCACGCGCGGTCTTCGCCGCGCACGCCTGCCGGAACCGCCGCCAGGAAACCGGGCATCAGGAATTCGAAGAGCGAACGCAGGTCGTCGAGCGAGTTCTCCAGCGGCGTGCCCGTCAGCAGAAACCGTCCGCCCCCGTGGAGCAGGCGCAGCGACTGCGCCGCCTGCGTGCGCCGGTTCTTCAGGTGCTGGGCCTCGTCGGCAATGATGAAGTCGAATTCGGTCGCGGCAAAAAGCGCGTCGTCGCGCACGAGCGTGCCGTAGGACGTGACCACCAGCTCGTGGTCCGCGAACCGGGACGACTCGGTCAACCGCCGGTCGCCGTGGTGGACGAGCACCCGCAGTTGCGGGGTGAACCGGGCGGCTTCGCGCCGCCAGTTCTCCATCAGTGAGGCGGGGCAGACCACCAGCGACGGGCGCGGCGAATCCCCGTCGCGGCCGCGGGCGGCTGCTGGGCGGGCCAGTCGCGCGGCGAGCAGCGCCAGCGCCTGCAGGGTCTTGCCGAGGCCCATTTCGTCGGCGAGTATGCCGCCCAGTTTCTGGCCGTGGAGATACCAGAGCCACGCGACGCCGAGCTTCTGGTATGGCCGGAGAATCGCCGCGAGAGCCGGTGGCACCGGCGCCGGCGTGAGCGTGGCGAGCTGGCGGAGGGCGGCGCTGCGTTCACGCCAGGTTTCCGGGGCCTGGAAATGGGGTGCGGCCCCGGCGAGGATCTCCTCCGCCTCGGCCACGCGGGCCCGCGCGATGCGATGGCGACGGCGCAGTCCGCCGGGGGCCTCGGGTGCGCCCGCGAGCGCCTGGTGCGCGGCCTGCAGTTGCGCCAGCCGGACCGGGTCGACGAGGTAGAGGTCGGTGCCGCTCTGGACATAGCAGCAACTGGTGTTGACCGCGTTGAGGATCTCCGCCTCGGGGGCGTCGCCGGCGGAGAGGCCCAGCGTGACGTCGTAGCCATCGCCCTGCTCGCTGACCTCGGCGACCATTCCGATTGGGCGGATGTGCGCGGTGTTGCGGGCAAAATTGTCGGTGAACTCCGCCCCGAAGTGTTCGCGCAGCGCCGGGCCGTACGTGGCGAGAAAATTCAGCGCCTTGTGGCGGTTGCGCAGCCAGAATTTGCCGTTGGACGGCTCGAGGATGAAGCCGTGGCGTTTGAGCAGCTCCCAGGCCTCCTGGTAGGTGTCCGCTTCGCGGGCCGGGAGGGTGATCGCGAGGAAGTGCTCGGAACCGTCGACGGTCATCGGCTTCAGCCGGGGATGGCGGCGCGCGGGACCGGCGCGCGCGGGCGATTCCGGCACGGGCGGCGGCGGGGCCGGCGCCGCCGGGGACTTGGCGAGATGCTCGTCGACGCCGACGAGGTCGGCGCCATCCCAGGCGATTGGCGCCGCCGGGCGGTTGACCCAGAAAAAGACCGGTTGACCGGCAAGGGCGTCGGTCAATTCACCCAGTTGGGAACGGGTCAACTGCAGAAACGAAACCGGCGCGGGCTTCGCGCCGATCCGCTGCAGGACCGCGAGCCCGGCGACGACCGCGGGCGCGGGGGGTGCGGCGAGGTCCAGCTCCAGGCGCACGGCGATCGCGTCGCGCTGGGCGGCGCTGGCGAGATTGGGGGGAAGAAGCAGTCGCAACACAGGTGACGGACTGGGCTGGGCCGGAATGAATCAGTCAACCACAGATGAACCCCGATGGACACCTATACCTGAGGACGGTCGGTGGAAATGGAGCCGATCAGCGGATCGATCGGCCTCCGATTGTCGGCAGGGTCATCCGTGTTTGTCCGGGTTCACCTTTGGTTGAACGAATTGATCCGGCTCACGGCTCGACTTCGACCGGCAGGCCGGTCCACGCCAGGCCGAGCAGCGCCAGCGCGTCCCAGTTCGCGAGCCGGAAGCAGCCGTGCGACTCCGTGCGGCCCACGTTTTCGGGTTCGGGCGTGCCGTGGATGCCGTAACCCTGCAGGTCGAGGCCGATCCAAGCGACGCCGACGGGATTGTTGGGACCGGACGGCAGGATCAGCTTGTGCGTAAGCACCTTGCTTTCGGGTGACTCTGGGAACACCTCGGGATCCCAGGTGTAGACCGGATCGGGAATGACCACGGTGACGTGCAATTCGCCCACGGGGCGTTTCTCGACGTTGCGCGCAATGCTCACGGGGCAATGCAGGATGATCCGGCCGGTGTCATCGACGGCCTCGAGCACATGTTCGGCGAGCCGCACGTGCAGCTTGGCGACCTTGGCGCCGGCGGTGCTGCGCGTGACGGCCGGTGCGGTGATGACGGCGCCGGGCAGGACGGACGTCCAGTTGAAGTTGGGGTTGATTTTGCGGAGAAAGGCCGGGCTGGCGCGGCACCGTTCAGCCGCGAGTTCCAGCGCCGTGCTGAAGGACAGTTCCGGCTGCTGCGACTTTTCCAGCCAGGTGGCGGGAACGGGCCGGAGCTTCGCCAGGTCGACGACATCGAATTTGTAGGGTGCGAGCGCGGGCGCTGTGAGGAGCAGGCTCTGCTTGGTGGCCTTGTCGAGGGCCCCGGTCTCGCGCAGGCCTTCGTTGCGCTGGAAAGCTTTCAACGCGGCGGCGGTCTGCGGGCCGGGGACGCCGTCGATCGAGCCGCAGGAAAATCCGCGCCGGGACAACTCGACCTGGGCCTCGAGCCAGTCCTTGACTGGTGGCAAGGGCGGCGCCTCGGGCGCGAGGGCGGGCTCGGCGGCGGGGACTTCCGCGCCCGCGGGAGCGACGGCTTCCGGGGCCTTGCTCTCCTCGGGCGCCGGTGCCGTTGCGGTGGCCGGAGCGGGTTCCTCCACGGCCGGCACATCCTCCGGGCGCGTCGGCGCCGCCCGAACCGAAGTGGGCGTCGGCGCGGGCGTCGCTTCCCCACCGGTTTCGGCGGCGCCCGCGGCCACGGCGAGGCCGGTCAAGAGAGCCCCGGCAAAAAACCGGCGTGGAACAAGGCGAAACATCAGGCGTGACCATGTCGGTCCGGGCTGAAATGAAAATGCGGAAATTGCCGTCGGGGTGGGTTTCCCCTCGCGTCGGACGGGGTGGCTCCGCTAGGTCCTTGGCATGTCCGAAACCAAGGCAGCTACGACGAGACCGGATCCGGGACAGGCCTGCCCGTGTGGCAGCGGCCGGAATTTTGGCGAGTGCTGTGAGCCCGTGCTCACCGGCCGGCAGCCGGCGGCGACCGCCGAGCACCTGATGCGCGCACGTTTCACGGCGCACGTGGTGCACGACTACGCCTTCGTGCATCGCACCTACCTGCCCACCTCGAAGTTGTCGTTTGAGGAAGGCGTGGTGGGATCCGACACGGTCTGGACCCGGCTCGTCATCCATTCCCACGAACCCGGGCGCGACGCCAACACCGCTTATGTCGATTTTTCCGCGCATGGAATCGAGCAGGGCAGGGAGGCGGTCCTGCACGAAAAGGCCGAGTTCGCCCGTTTGAACGGTGCGTGGATTTATACCCGATCGGTTCGCGAGGGCCCGGCGCCGTTCAAGGCGACGACTCCCAAGCCCGGCCGCAACGACCCGTGCCCGTGTGGCAGCGGAAAGAAATACAAGCACTGCTGCCTCCTTAAGGCTTAGTGGCCAGGGAATTGTCTCTGGCTAAGCGCGTCCGTGGAATTTCAATCCACGGGCACGGAATGTGCTCGATGGGTTGACGGTTCGAATTTTCCGGCCGTCCCGCCTGCCCACGCAGCCCGGGTGCCGCCCGGATCCCACGCCCATGAATGCATCCATGTTTCTGGAAAGAGCCGATGGTTTTTTCCAAGCGGAATCGCGCGAGTCGCGTTCTCCCTGGGGAATCCGTCCAGCCAATCCATTCATCACCATCTCGCGCGAATCCGGCTCGGGCGGGTCGAGCCTTGCGCTGCTGCTCGCACGGCGGCTCAACGCCGACGGCGGGGGCAAGGCGTGGACGGTTTTTGAGGGCAACCTCCCCGCCAAGATGCTGCAGACCCACCACCTCTCCGATCACCTGGCGCGCTTCCTCCCGGAGGATCATGTGTCGGAAATCAATTCGTCCATCGGTGAACTGCTCGGGCTTCATCCCAGCCTCTGGGAACTCGTGCAGAAAATGAACTCCACCATGCGCCAACTGGCGGCGGACGGCCACGTGATCCTGGTCGGGCGCGGCGCCAACTTCGCGACGGCGGGCAACCGGCAGGGCGTGCACGTTCGCCTGGTGGCGCCGGAGGCGCACCGGGCCAAATATGTGGCGGAACTCTCCGGCCTTTCCGAGGCCGAGGCCTATCTGCACAACGCGAAATGCAGCGCGGCGCGCCGGCGCTATGTGCTGGATAATTTCAACGCCGACGTCGACGACCCGTCGCTCTACGATCTCGTGATCAACACGGCCCAGGTTCCCCTGGTGGAGGCGGCCGAACTGGTGGCCACGCGGATCCGCTCGCGCGTCGCCGCGGCCGCTTGACCGGGCGGGGCCGCCCTATTTGAGATCGGTCATCGCCCGCTGGAAACACTCGGGGCAGTAGCCGTGGCTGAATTCCGCCCCGGAATGTCGGGAGATGTATTCCTCGAGCTGATTCCATGCGCCGCGGTCGTCGCGGATTTTTTTGCAGTGTGAGCAGATCGGGATGATGCCCTGCAGGGTGCGCACTTCCTCGAGGGCCTGCGTGAGGTCACTTTCGATCCGCTGTTGATGCAGGACAAGCAGCCCGAGGAAAATGGCGATGTTGGCCGCGCAAAAGACCACCAGTGACACGCCCTGCACGACGGAGGCAGACAGGAAATCGTGGGTGGCGCCCTCGTAGATCCAGGTCAGGACGATCCGGGCCGCCCACCAGGCTGCCAGGCCGCCCAAGCTGGCAACCAGCCAGGTGGTGGATCGGCCGGGTTGTCGGGCCCGGGGAGCCCGCGCGCTGGCAATGCAGTGGACCGTCGCGAGCATGGTCAGCAGGCTGATCAGGATGATGCGGGCGCGCACATCCGGGCGAAAGTAGGTGAAAAAAATCGAGATGGCGACGCAGGCCAGAACCGGGAAAACGGCCCACGCGCGGCTCGGTGATCGCCCCATGAAAAGGCCGACGCCGCGGTCAACGAGGACGATGGACCCAACCGCCAGCGTGTTCCCACCCACGATGGATGCCCAGGCCGGAGTCACATCCCGCAGGCCGATCAGCACCATGGCGGCGAAAAGGCACAGCGAGGCAATGGTCCATTGCGGGAAGCCGGGATAGGTCTTCCGCGTTCGCAGCACATGGGCCATGTAGAGCCAGAAGACCAAACCGACCAGGGCATTGGTCAGCGTGGCGGTCCGGATGTCAATCAGCCCGTTCATCGAATTGTTCTGCCCGGTTCGTATCGCAATTGCGAAGGTCCGGCCAGCGCAGACTGCCATCGCGATATTTGTTAGCGGCAAACTTGCGGCGCCGGGCCAGCGGGCCGGATTCGAGGAAGCTGGGATTTGCGCCGGGAGGCAAACGGACTACATTCGGGCCAATCATCCCATCCATCGCCATGAAACGCACTGCAACCGCCGTCTGGCAAGGCACGCTCAAGGAAGGCAAGGGCGCGCTCACCACCGGGGGTGGCGCACTTCGCGACACCCAGTATTCGTTCGCCTCGCGCTTCGCGACCGGCGTCGGCACGAACCCCGAGGAGTTGATCGCCGCGGCCCATGCCGGCTGCTTTGCCATGGCGCTTTCCGCGGCGCTGGGTGAGGCGGGCTTCACCCCGGAGCGACTCGAGGCGACGGCCGAGGTCAGCCTCGACAACATTCCGCCCAAGGGCTGGACGATCGCGGCCTCCCACCTCACCCTGAATGCGAAGGTTCCGGGCATCGATGCCGCGAAGTTCGACGAGATTGCCGCCAAGGCGAAGGCCAACTGTCCGGTCTCCCGCGTTCTGAACGCCGCGGTGTCTCTGACGGCCAAGCTGGTATAGAGAGTGCGGTTAGTTGACTCGCGCACGCTGGACTGACTGGTAGGGACGAATCGCTGGGCCGTTGGTCCTCAACATTGGCCGCGAGTGGCCCGTACAACGGGCCGTTAGGCGTTTCCAGCAGCTCGATTGTTTATTGTGCAAACGGCTATTTATTAATTAAATACAAATTGCAATTGGCGCCAAGAGTTTGGAATTCAGCGGCTCGGTGCGCCGGGCGGGAGTTCGGAAGCTTGTTGCAAATAGAATGAAATCGTTTACCCTTTTTTGACAACAAAAGGAGTTCGTCATGAAGGCTGCGCTATTCGTCCTTTCCGTACTGGTTCCGTTTGCGGCGGCATCGGCTGAGGTTCGCACCGGCGATTCCGCCTGTGATGTCCGTGCGACGCTGGGGACCCCGCGGGGCCAGATGAAGGCCGGCGATCGCCAGATCCTCCTATACGACCGCGGCGAGGTGGAACTGCGCGGCGGCGCGGTGACCCGGGTGGCGTTGCTCACCGACGCGGAGTTTGCAGCGTTGTCCGCCCGGCGCGCCGCCGAGGCGACCCGTTTGAGCGAGCGCAACGCGCAGGGTGAAACGCTCAAGGCCAGCAAACTCGCCGATTCCACCTTCCTTGGTACCCCGGCCTCGTACCAGCTCGCTTTCTGGCAGGATTTTTCGCGGCGTTTCCCCGGGGTCACGGTTTCCGAACAATTGCAGGCCGCCCGCGCGCGGGTGACGGAGCAATACTACGAGCATCTCGTTTCCGAGGAGCGACTGGCCGAACTCGAGGCCCGGGTGAGCGATACCGAGGCTTGGGCGCGCCGGGCCGCCGTCGATTCGTACCAGGTGGCGAGTTACGTCAGTGACACCGGTTACGGCTACTACGGCGGCTACTATCGGAGATATCACGGAAGCCAGGATTCCGCAGCCTGGCCGGTCCAATACCAGTTCGCGAGGTCCCCGCAGCCCTACGCGACGTCGCCCTATCCCAACCGGGGTTCGTCCACCGCGACCAACAATGGATTCCTGCCGAACGGCTATCGGGTTGGTTCCAGTGTTGGTGGCAGCTCGCGTTCGGGTTCGACCTGCGATTCCGATCGGCGCACGTCCGGTGGACGCGGGCGGATGTGACCCGGCGGAACCCGTCGTTCCGGCGTCCGGACAGAAAGGCTTCTTGACTGGTCGCGGCCGGTTCCGTCCATTTCAGGGCGTGACTCCGAGGCGACGCATGGGCCCGGCAATTCTCCTCGCCTTGATGGCGGGCGCCGGGGCGCTGCCACGGGCGCGGGTTGACGCCGAGGTCGCACCCGCGGGTCCGACCAATCCGCCGCTGACCGACATGCAGCGCGACTTCATCAACTGGCGCTTTGGCCTGTTCGTCCATTTCAACATCGGCACATTTGCGGATCTCGACTGGGCCGGCGGCTACGAGGACCCGGCGCTGTTCCATCCGGCGAAACTGGACTGCGGCCAGTGGGCGGACGAGGCCAAGGCCGCGGGCATGACCTACCTGGTGCTGACGGTGAAGCACACCGAGGGCATCGCGCTCTACGACAGCGCGCTGACGACCCACGACATCACGAAATTCAGGAATTTCCGGGGCGGCCACGGTGACATCGTGCGGGAATTTGTCGGGGCCTGTCGCTCCCGCGGGCTGAAGGTCGGATTCTACTACTGCTTTCCCGGCGACTATTCCGACGAGGCGCACCACAACGCGCCTCCCGCCGGCCAGCCGAATCTGCATGGACTGCCGCCGGAGGCGCAGGGCGATTACGTGGGCTTCATGAAGAAGCAGTTGGCCGAGATGATGACGAACTACGGCCCGATCGACCTGCTGTGGATCGACCAATGGGACAACAAATACACGGGCAAGGAGTGGCCGGAGATTTTCGCGTTTCTCAAGAAGCTCCAGCCGCGCTGCCTCGTGCTCGGAAACAACGCCCACAGCCTGAAGGATTCGGATGCATTGAGCTACGAGTATTCTTGGCTGCAGGAAATGCCGCCGGCCGGCAATCCGCTGCCCGCCGAGGTCTGCGACCCGATCCAGAACGGCGCGCGCTGGTTTTGGGCGGAGGTCAAGCAGCCCTCGGAGCTGCAGACGGCCGAGGCGGTGGTGGCGCGGCTCAAGGCCTGCAACGCCCGCAACGCGAATTATCTCCTCGACGTTCCGCCGGACCGCGACGGCCTGATCTCCGGGCCGCAACTGGCGCGCCTTCGCGAGATCGGCGCGTTGCTGCGGGCGGGGAATCCCGCCCGTTGAACGATTGTCGGGCGGGGTCGCTGACCCCGCCATGGACACTCCCGATCCAGGCCGTGGCGCTGCGAAACGCCCACCGATTACAGTCAGGTCTTTGCCGCCCGCACGATCGCTGCGACGCTGCGGTCGACGTCGGCCGCGGTGGTCGCCCACGACGATACGCTGATGCGCATGGCGGTGCGGCCCTGCCAGACGGTGATCCCGGCCCAGCAGGAGCCGTCGTCCTGCACCCGCTGGATCACCCTCTTCGTCTTGTCGGCGTCGCCGAAGGCCACGAGCACCTGGTTCAGGACGACGTCGTTGAGGATCTCAAAGCCCGCGGCCGCCAGTTCCTGCCCGAAGCGCTGCGCTTGGGAACAGTTGCGCTCGATCATCTCCGCCAGGCCGGCGCGCCCGAGGGAGCGCAGCGCCGCCCACACCTCGACGCCCCGGGCCCGGCGCGAGAGCTCGGGGGTGAAGTCGGCGGGATTACGAAATTCGCTCTGCGTGGGAAGGTACTCGGCCGTGATCGCCATGGCGGCCTGCAGGGCGTGGGGATCACGGACAAACGCCAGGCCGCAGTCGTAAGGTACGTTCAGCCATTTGTGCGCGTCGGTCGCCCAGGAGTCGGCCAGCTCCAGTCCCGCCGCGAGGTGGCGGCGCGACGGCGTCGCGGCGGCCCACAACCCAAACGCCCCGTCGACGTGCACCCACGCTCCGGCGGCATGCGCCCGCCGGCAGATTTCCGGCGCCGGGTCGAATGCGCCGGTGTTCACGTTGCCCGCCTGCAGACAGACGATGGTCGGCCCGCTCAACGCTGGAAACTGGTCAGCGCGCAGGCGACCCTGTCCGTCGACCGGCACCTTGACCACGCGGCTGCGGCCAAGGCCGAGGATGCCAAGCGTCTTGGTGACCGACGGGTGAACCTCGGCGCCGACCACAACGGTAATCGGCGGCGCGCCGAAAAGGCCCTGGGCCTCGACATTCCAACCGGCGCGCTCGAGCACGGCGTGGCGGGCGGCGGCCAGCGCACACAGGTTGGCCACCGTGGCGCCGGTGACGAAGGCACCGCCGCTTTCAGGCGGCAACTGCAGCACGTCCAGCAACCACCGCAGAGCCACTTGTTCGACGATCGCCACTCCCGGCGTGGCCCGGTAGAGTGCGCTGTTCTGGTCCCAGGCGCCGGCGAGCCAGTTGGCGGCCAGCGTGACCGGCAGCGAGCCCCCGATCACAAACCCGAAAAACCGCGGTCCGGCCATCGCCATCGTCGCGGGCGAGCCGATCTCGTCGAGCAGCCGCAGCGTCTCGGACGGATCGGTGGGCGTCGGCGGCAGCGGCTCGTCAAACGTCCGCAATTGCCGCACGGCGGCATCGGTCGGGGCGACGCCGCGGGCATCGAGGCCGTTCAGGTAGCGGATGGCCCGCTCGGAGGCGTCGGTCAGAAGTTCTTTCATGGTGGCGAACGCCCTTCGGCGCGGAATTGCAGCCGAGCGGGGTGGGGGATCGAGTATTCCGTCCGTCCAGGTGGCGTCAATGCGCGGAGCGTCGCCGCGGGTGTCAGTGGCGGGCGAATTTTCGGTTGAGCTGCGCGACGCCGGGTGGAACGCGTTGTCTCCCACGCGTCTGGACTGTGCGGAATTGAGGTGGCCCGCGGCCTCCGGACGCGTTCGGCAAGGAAGCGCACCCGGAGGCCGCGCTCCACCGCGGAGCGAAAGCCGGTTTTCGGGAGCCCGTAAAATCAACCCATTGGGACAAGGCGTTCCACCCGGGCGTCAGGCCGCCCACCACCGTCACCACCGCATCGTCATGAGCGCGGCGTACGTCTCGATCCCGTCCCACAAATACTGGATCTTCAGGTTCTCGTTTTCAGCGTGTTGGTTGTCGTCGTAGTTGGCGACCGGGACCGTGATGATCCGGGTGTTCAAGGATTGCTCGATGACGATCAGCGGCAGGCTGGCCCCCATCGACGGCAGCATGACGACCGATTCCGGCGTCGTCGCCTGGATGGCCCGGCCGACCGCCTGCGACACGGGCAGGTCCAACGAGGTCCGCTGCGCATTGTACCCGCTGCCGATGTCGATCCGGATCAGGCGCGCAAACCGGCTTCGCTCCTCGTCGGTTGGCTCATGGTCGATGACGGTGAAGTCCTGGTTCCGGATATGGGCGACCACTTTTTCCGTCTGCCGGCGGACGTCGTTGCCCAGGACGAGCCGCAGGTCCAGGGACGCCTTCGCGCTCACGGGAATGACATTCGCGGCCAGCGGGCCGATGTTCGCGCTTTGGATGCCCTTGATGTTAAGCGAGGGCAGTTGGAGGCTATCAGCCAGCGAGCGACCGCGTACTTCGGGTGCGGCGATGCCGAGTTCGCTCTGCAGGATTGGGTCGGCGCGGGGAATCGCCGCGAGGGCGCCCGTCTCGGTCGGACTCAACGGTTGGACGTCGTCGGCGAAATCCTTGATCAACACGTGGCCGTCGAGATCCTTCATCGTCGCCAGCAGATCCACCAGCAGCCAGGCCGGATTGGGCGCCCAGTTGCCATAGTGACCGCTGTGGAGCGGACGCTTCGGGCCGTAAACCGTGAGCCCGATGGACACGTCACCGCGGACTCCAAAGACGGCCATCTTGCGTCCGGACACATCCCGCGGGCCATCGCAGATGATCCAAAGGTCGGCCTGCAGGAGCGGCTTGTTTGCCTCGAGGATCTCCTTCAGGTGCGGGGAGGCCACTTCCTCCTCGCCCTCAAAAAGAAACTTCAGGTTCACCGTCGGCGTCGCCCCGACGCGGGAAAGCGCCTCGTAGGCGGCAAGGATCGACATGATGCCCGCCTTGTCGTCGGCGCTCGCGCGGCCGGTGAGCCGCCACTCGGGGTCAACCGGGTCGCCCGGCTTCCATGACGCGACGATCTTTCCTCCGTGCTCGATCGGTCCGGTAATGAATTGCGGGGAGAACGGCGCGAGTCCCGGCGCCCACTCGGCCGGGTTCACCGGCTGCCCGTCGTAGTGGGCGTAAAACAGGACGGTCTGCTTCGCCCCCGCGACATCGACCTCGCCAAAAACGACGGGGTTAACACCCGGCGTCCCGGCCTCGAGCATTCGGGTCCGGATGCCGCGGCGTTCCATCATCGCTTGGACGAACTCGGCGTTGCGCCGGGCGTTCGCGAGGTCGGAACTCACATCCGGAATGGAAACGAACCGGATGTGCTCGTCGATGATCGCGGTCTCATGGGCGCGGCGCCAGTCCCGGACCTGGCCTTGCAGCGTGGCCCCAAAACCGGACGGCCCGGCGGCGGACAGCAGTCCGGTCAAGAGAATCCGCGCGGTGGGACGGGACAGCATGGAGGCCGGGGACGAGGGTGGGAGGCCGGAGTTGACGATTACTTCTTCCGGACCGAGAGCGTCCACGCGCGGCCGGAGTCGACATTGAAGGTATCGGCGAAATTCCCCTGGTTGATCGCCATCGCCACGTTGCCGCTGCTGTTGATGAACAGCAGGATCTTGCCGACCGGCACGTCGCCGAAGGTGCGGACATACGGCACGGTGTCCTCCCAGACGGTTTTGCCCGCGTTGCGGATCGTGACGACGACGAGCTCGCCCTCCTTGACGCCCAGTTGGCCGAAGGTCTGCCGGTCGACGTTGCAGGCCGTGTTGCCGAGCAGTCCCTTCGAGGTGTAGATCATGCCGGTGGCGGTGCCGTTTCCAACGGTGGGCGCGGGATACTCGATCTTCACGACCTTCGGTTCGAGCAGCGGGCCGACCTGCTCGAAGGTGATGATGCCCGCGGCGAGGCGGGCCGCCGTGTAGGAATAGACGTCGCGACCGTGGAAGGTGTGCGACCACTCCGTGCCCGGCCGGCGGTTGACCTTCTCGTCGATCTCCCGCACCGCCTCGATGCCGAGGTTTTCCGCGACCAGCGTGAGCGTGCCGTTGTCGGGGCTGACAAAATACTGACCGTTCTTCGTCTTGAGGACGACGGACTTTCGTTTCGTGCCGACGCCGGGATCGACGACTGAAACAAAGACCGTGCCGGCCGGCCAGACCGGCGCCGTGTAGATCAGGTTCCGGCTGGCGGCGTCGATGTCGTAAAGCGGGATCAGGGGCTGCACCGTGAAGATGTCGAGGTCCTTGCTCACGCTATAGCACACGCCCGGCATCACGGCGCCGCCGAAGTCGGCCTGGATGACGACGGCGTTGCGGGCGGCGGTGTCAATCGGGAGCGCCAGCGCGCCGGCGACAGCGAGCAGGGCGAGCGCGGAGCGCAGGGAGGAGTTGATGGCGGGAATTCTCATGGGACTATCTCCGGTCGTGGTTCGGGGTTCGCGGGACCTGATTTCCAAACCAAATGACCGTGCAGGGCGACGAGAATCTTCGTGTCGAGGTGGATTGGGGACGCGGCGAGGCGGCGGCGGCTGTGAACACAAATTTTAAGATTGGCCGGCTCCGTCTAGGGGGAAATGCGTCAAATTTAGGTAACAGTGCTGTCGGCAAGCCAATCCTCGTGGACCCGATTTCAAAAATTCGTGTCTTCGCGCTCGCCCATGCACACACGATTCCCACGAACCATGTCCGCGTCTTTGCCGAGGCTCCGGGGCGGCGTTTTTGCCGTCGTCCTTGTTCTTTGCCAGCCCCGGGCGGCGCGCGCCGAGGACAGCTTGAGCTACAAGTTCCAGTCCTGGCAGGAGGACAACCAGCGCATCCGTGTCGATTCCCATTATGTGGAGGCGGAGAAGGGCATCGGCACCGATACCCGCATCACCGTGATGGGGCTGATCGATGCGATTGCCGGCGCGACCCCCACTGGCGAGCTGGCGCGCACCCCGGGCGGCCCGGTTCCGACCGCACCGATGGAAGACCTGCGCCATGCGCTGAGCGTCGGCGTCGCCCACCAGTTCGCCCGCGTGAACCTCGACCTCGGCTATGCCTACAGCAAGGAGAGCGATTACATTTCCCACGGCTGGTCGATCAACACTGTCACCGATTTCAACCAGAAGAACACGAACCTGCTGCTCGGCTACGGCCGGACGGACGACATGGTGCACGAGCCGCGGTTGTTCTGGACCATCGACCGGCCCAAGACGGGGAACGACCTCATCGTCGGCCTGACGCAGTTGCTCAACGCAAACACGTCGGTGACAGGGAACATCTCCTACGGGCGCGCCCACGGCTTCCTGGCCGATCCGTACAAGATTGTTTCCACCACCATGCTGGACCTCGATCCAGGCACCTACTACACCCCGCCGGAAAATCGCCCGACGGAAAAGAACAAGGTCAGCATCTTCCTCGGGCTGAACCGCAACTTTGAACCGGTGCACGGCGCCCTCGATGCGTCCTACCGGTACTATCACGACACGTTCGGCATCACCGGCCACACGCTCGCGCTGCGCTGGTTGCAGGACATCGGCGAGCACTGGACGGTGGAACCGTCGCTGCGCCTGTACCGCCAGTCCGCCGCCAATTTCTACTACTACAACCTCGACCAGGCCGGGATCATCACGACCTACGAGCCGATCCTCGGCGAAACCGGCACGGGCCGCGCGCCGTACTATTCCTCCGACTACCGGCTCTCGCGGATGCAGACGATCGACGCCGGCCTCAAGGTGACCTGGAAGCCGCTGTCCTGGCTGGCGGTCGACGTGGCCTACGACCGCTACACCATGCGCGGGCTCGACCATGTCACGCCGCAGGAGGCCTACAGCCAGGCCAACGTTTTCACCATCGGTCTCAAGCTCTCCCACTAAGCGGAACTCGCCCCCATGCCGACCGCCGTTTCCACCGCCCGCCTGCCCGCCACGACGCCGTCGTTGCGCCGCCTCCATTGGCCGGCGTTGGGAACCCACTGCGAGGTCCAATATGAGTGCAGCGACGTCGCGGCGGCCGCCCGGTTCGAGTCGGAGGCGGTCGGCTGGGTGACGGCGTTCGAGGCGAAGTATTCACGGTTCCGGCCGGACAGCCTGGTGAGCACGATCAACCGGGCCGCGGGTCGCGAGTGGGTGGAGATCGACGCCGAGATGGAACAGATGCTCGATCTGTGCGCGTCGGTCCACCAGCTCTCGCGCGGCGTGCTCGATGTGACCGCCCTGCCGCTCATGCGAATCTGGGATTACAAGGCGGAGGTGCCGAAGATTCCCTCGGAAGCCGAGATCGCGCGGGCCCGTGGCCTGGTGGGTTGGGCCAAGGTGCAGCGCTGGAACCAGTGCGTGCGCCTGCCACAGGCCGGCATGGCGCTCGATTTCGGCGGGTGGGGCAAGGAATACGCGGTCGACATGGTGGCCGGCATTGCCGCGCGCCACGGGCTGACCCGCGTGCTCGTCGATTTCGGGCACGATCTGTTCGCGCTGGGCGCGGCGCCGGGCAAGCCGGGCTGGCACATCGGCCTGGAGGATCCCTCCCGGCCCGGGGTCGACAGCTGGGGCAGCGTTGCCGCCTGCGACTGCGGAGTGGCGTCGTCAGGGGACTACCTGCGCGGTTTCACGATCGGCGGCCGCCGGTACGGGCACATTGTCGATCCCCGCACGGGCTGGCCGGTGGCGAACGGCTGCCGGCAGGTCACGGCGATTGCGCGCAGTTGCCTGCAGGCGGGCGTGCTCTCGACGACCGCCTTCATCCTCGGCCCGGAAGAGGGCATGAAATTTGTGGAGGAAATACCCGGTTGCGACGCGGCCATCGTGACAGACCGCGCCCGCCACCAAACCAAGGGATTCAATCGCCATGTCGTTAACTAACAAAATTCATTCCCTGTGGATCGCCGGCCTCCTGGCCTCGGCCACGATCGCCGCCGCCGAGGTCAAGGTCGGTGAGCCGTTTCCTGCCCTCGCGGGCTTTGGCCTCGAGGGCCAGCTCCCGGACCAGGCCGGCAAGGTCGTGCTGGTCGACTTCTGGGCCACGTGGTGCGCACCGTGCCGGGCATCGTTTCCCGCCTACAGCGTCATCCAGCGCGAGCTGGCCGACCGCGGCCTGGTGATCATCGCCGTCAGCGTCGACAAGACGAAGGCCCCCTACGACGACTTCCTGAGGAAATTTGCGCCGGCCTTCGCCACGGTCCGCGACGGCGGCCAGCGGATGGTGGCGGACGTGAAGGTCCCCGCCATGCCCACGAGCTACCTCCTCGACCGGCACGGAATCCTGCGCGCGGTTCACTCGGGCTTCCACGGGGACGCCACCGCGAAGGAACTGCGCGACGAAATCGTCAAACTCTTGGAGGAAAAATCATGAACCGCACCCGTTTGATCTGCCTGGCGGCGATCCTGCTCGGCCTGTTCCTCGGCGGTTGTGCCACGGTGCAACCCTGGGAACGCGCAGCGCTCGCCGACTACAAGATGCGGCCCGACCGCGACCCGCTGCTCGGCGCGATGAGCGAACACATCTACTTCTCCCGCGAAGCCTCCTCCGGCGGGCGCGGCGTGGGTGGCAGCGGCTGCGGCTGCAATTGAAGCCTTTGATCCCCATGAACACTGCACTCAGTCTCGAACCGATCACTGTCGCCCTGGCCCGGGCCGCCGCCCGTTTTCGGTGGCTGCAGGCGCCCGCCGGAATCCTGATCGTCCTTTTGCAGCGCACCCCGGTGGTCGCGGTCGCCACCCAGGCTGAATCCGCGATCGGCACCTACGCGGTCGAGGCCCTCAAGGGCGGCTTCGCCCTGGCCGCGCTCGGCGCCTACAACTCGATGGCCGGCGCCACCACCTTCAACGTCACTCCCGCGACGCCCGCGAGCGGGGCGGTCAACTCCACGTTCGCCGTCTCCGGCACGGCCGGCACGGCCATGAGTGTCGCCTTCACCGTGACCGGCGCCCCTGGCAATCCCAAGTCCTGGAGCGTCACCGGAACGCTGCCCGCCGGCCTGACCGTCACGGGCGGCAATCCCGTCAACGTCACCGCGCCCTACAAGATGACCATCGCGGGTACGCCCACCGCGGCAGGCACCTATCCCGTGACGGTTACGGCCTGGGCGGGTTCCAACGGCTCGAGCGACCACGGCGCCATCAAGGTCAATTTCACGATCACCGGCGGCGTCACCAACGTCGCCCCCTCGATCACCACGCAGCCCGCAGGCGCCACGGTCAACGTCGGCGGCTCGGTGACCTTCACGGCGGCGGCCTCGGGCACGCCGACGCCCACCTATCAATGGTACCATGACTCAACGGCCTTGGCGGGCCAGACCGGTACCTCGCTGGCGCTTTCCAACATCCAGCTGACCGATGCGGGCAACTACACGATGACCGCCACCAATTCAGTGGGATCGGCGACCACGGCCGCGGCCACCCTGACGGTGAACTCGCCGGCGGTGGCTCCGTCGATCACCACCCAGCCGGCCAGCGCGACCGTCACGACCGGCTCGCCGGTCAGCTTCACCGTGGGAGTGAGCGGCACCGCCCCGTTCACCTACCAGTGGAGCAAGGGTGGGGCCGCGCTGGCGGGCGCCACCGCTTCGACCTACGCGATCGCCGGCGCCCAGGCGGCCGATGCCGGCAACTACACCGTGACGGTCACCAACAGCGCCGGTTCCGCGACCAGCGCGGCGGCCACCCTCACCGTCAACGCCGCGCCCACGGCCCCGTCAATCACCGCCCAGCCGCAAAGCGTCACGGTCACCGCCGGCGCGAGCGCGAGCTTTTCGGTGACGGCGACGGGCACGGGCCCGCTCACCTATCAATGGCTGAAGAATGGTGCCAGCCTCACCGGGGCCACGGCCGCCACCTACCAGATCGCCACCACGGCGGCCACCGATGCGGGCAACTACACGGTCGTGGTCACCAACAGCGTCGGTTCGGCCACCAGTGGCGTTGCCACCCTGACGGTCAACGCCGCGGCGGCCCCGCCAAGCATCACCGCCCAGCCGCAGGGCGCGTCGGTCAACGCCGGCAGCCCCGTGAGCCTCAGCGTAACGGCGAGCGGGACAGGCCCGCTCTCGTACCAATGGAGCAAGAACGCCGTGGCGATCGGCGGAGCAACCTCGGCGACGTACGCGATCGCCAGTGCCCAGGCCACTGACGCCGGCACCTACACGGTCGTCGTTTCCAACGTCGCCGGCTCGGTCACCAGCGCCGGAGCCGTCGTCGCGGTCAACGTCGCCCAGACCGCCCCGGCCATCACGTCGCAGCCGCAGTCGCTGATTGTGTTGCCCGGTGCGCCGGCGAGTTTCTCGGTCACCGCCACGGGCACCGGCCCGCTCACCTACCAGTGGCAGAGGAACGGCGTGAACCTGCCGGGCGCCACCAGCTCGACTTACACCGTCGCGAGCACCTCCGCGGCGAACGTGGGCACGTACACGGTGGTCGTGACGAATCCGGTGCTGTCGGTCTCGAGCAACCCGGTGACCCTGGCTGTGCGCGCCGTGGCTGCCGACGTCAACGGCGACGGCCGGCCGGACCTGTACTGGCAAAACACGCTGACGGGCGAGCGCAGCATCTGGTTGATGAATGGCACCGCCTTTCAATCAAACGTTTCCCTCGGCTATCTCTCCACCGACTGGTCGATCGTCGCCTCGGGTGACTTCAACGGCGACGGCAAGCTCGATTTTCTGCTGCAAAGCAGCCTCACGGGCGAACGCATGCTGTGGCTGATGAACGGCACCACCGTGTCCTCAACCCTCTCCCTTGGCTTCGTCCCGGTCCAGTGGTCGATCGCCGGCGTCGGCGATTTTAACGGCGACGGCAGACCGGACATTGTCTGGCAGAATACGGTGACGGGTGACCGGACCATCTGGCTGATGAACGGCACCGCCTTCGCTTCGAGCGTCGCGCTGAGCAACGTCTCTGCGGATTGGATGATTGCAGCCGTCGATGACTTCAACGGGGACGGCAGCTCCGACCTGCTCTGGACCAACACCCGCACCGGGCAGCTCTGCCTCTGGCTGATGAACGGAACCACGTTCAGCTCGATCGTCTCGCTCGGGGTGGTTCCGATCCGCTACCAGATCGCCGGCACCGGCGACTACAACGGCGACGGCCGCCCCGACATCCTATGGAGCGACACACTCACAGGCGACCGCAGCCTCTGGCTGATGAACGGTTCGACTTTTGCGAGCTCGGTGGCGCTCACCTCCCTGGCGCCGGAATGGGCGATGAACCGGCCGGTTCTCCGGCACGTGGCCGACGACTTCGATACCGATGCCAACTCCGACCTCGTGTGGCAGAACTCCGCCACCGGCGAGCGCGTCATCTGGTTGATGAGCGGAACATCATTCCTGGCCAGTGCGCCATTGCCCGCGGTCCCGCCGGACTGGTCGATTGCGGCGTCGGGAGACTTCAACGGCGACGGCAAGGCGGACCTGGTCTGGCAGAACGCCTCGACCGGCGAGCGGGCCGTCTGGCTGATGAACGGCGCTGCTTACGGGTCCGGGGTTTCCCTCGGGTTGGTTTCGACTGCCTGGTCGATCGCCGGCACCGGCGACTTCAACGGCGATGGCCAGACCGACCTCGTCTGGCAGAATACGGCAACCGGGGAGCGCGCGGTCTGGCTGATGAACGGCACCGCGCTCGGCTCGGGCGTCTCGCTCGGCGTGGTTCCGACCAATCTGTCGATTGTCGCGGTGGCGGACTTCAACGGCGACGGCAAACCCGACCTCCTGTGGCAGGACACCATCACCGGAGAATGCATCATCTGGCTGATGAACGGCACCACCAATGTCTCCAGAATCTCGCTCGGGTTCATTCCGACCACGTGGTCCATCGCGGGCTCCGGCGACTTCAATGCGGACGGGAACGCTGACGTGATCTGGCAGAATACAGCCACCGGCGAGCGCGTCATCTGGCTCATGAACGGAACGAGCTACGCCAGCCTGGTCTCGCTCGGGGTGGTGCCGGTCGCGTGGGCAATCCGAAATTAATCCGGCGGCGATGGCGCTGACCGCGCGGTGGCCCCGGGGCGGCGTCGGCCGTCACGGGGTCCGCAGTTGCGCGCCGAACTCCGCTTACTTGGCAACGGCGCCCTGGTAGGTGGCGCTGCCGTAGCCGAGGATCGGGTAAAAGATGGGCCCCAGGAAGATCATCCCGAGGCCAAAGCCGGTGCCCTTGCCAAAGGCCTTGGCGACCTCGAGAACCACGATGATCGCGATGATGAGGTTGACGAGCGGGATCAGCATGAGGAGCAGCCACCAGCCCGGCTTGCCCGCGATCTTCAGGAAGACGTAGTAATTGTAGATCGGGATCAGCACGGCCCAGCCCGGCTGACCCGCCTTGGTGTACACCTTCCAAAAGGCGACGATTTCAAAGATGACCACGGCAAGATAACACAGAACGAGGGGGACGAGGAGCATGGCGGGGTGGGGGTGTGTGTTTTGGGGCCGGGCGGGAACAGCCCGGATGTCGCCGTGTGATTATTCATCAGCTTCGGGGCCGACAACTGCAAACGCGTCCGCCGGGAGGGCACTGTTTTTCAGTCTGATCCTGCAAGCGAAATGCTTCAAGCCCGGGACGAGAATGCGCAGATCCTCATAGGGACGGGGCACCGGCACCCGGCCTGGAATCGCGGCTCCCGCGGAGGAGCCGTGATTTCGGCTCGTCTCCGCCTCCGGCTGGGATAACGATCTTCGGCGTCGGGCCTCCGCCATGAATCGTTTTTTCGACACGGCCGGCGACGTTTCGTTGCAGCTCTCGCCGCAGGAGCTGCTGAGGCGGAAACTTCCGTTGCAGACCGCCTGGTTTTTGCTGCGGGAGGAACTGCGGTTTCGCAGCGACCTCGCCGGCGGGGTGATCACGGTGCCGGTGGACTACCTTTCCGACCTCGCCTCAATTCCGCAGTTTGCGTGGTCGATCTTCATGGCCTGTGACGATCCACGAATCGAGCTCGGTGGCTGGGTTCACGACGTGATTTATCAGAATTGCGGAGCGTTGACCCTGGAGGATGGCACGACCGTCAAGCTGACCCGGAAACAGGCCGACCGAATCCTCGCTGAAGAGGCCATGGCGGATCTTTGCGCGACCCGGTTCCAGCGATGGGCGGTTTTTCGTGCGTTGCGCTGGTGCGGACACGGCTGGCCCGGCGACTCGTTTTGGGAGCGATTCAGCTAGAGCGCATTAAACTGAGGTGTAGCCGGGGTCGCTGACCCCGGAGCCTGGGCTTTCGGACGGAGAATATCGAGCCGGGGTCACCGAACCCGGCTGCAACATCGCTTGATCCGCTGTGGCGCGGCCACCCCAAGCAGTCGCGAGTCGACGGCCGGGGTACCCCGGGGCCGCGAGGCTGGCTGGCGCCCATTGGCGGCCCGGACTCGCCGGCCACTACCCGTTGGCCGCGACTGAGGCCAGTGTTCGCGGAAACAGGATGTTGTTTTCCTTGTGAACGTGGCGATGCAGGTCCGATTCGAATTCGGCCAGACCCGCCACCAGGGCCCGGTGGGTGTTGCAGCCGCCGGGCGGCACGGTGAACCCATCGGTGAGTGCGCGGAGGCGGGCAACGGCTCCGCCGGCGGCCTCGTGCTCGGCCTCCATCTGGCGAATGGGGTTGGCAATGGAGCCGCAATGGAAGCCGTCGGGGCCGCCCGCCTCGATCTGGCGCACGAGGGGAAAGAGGATCGCTTCCTCCTTGTGCATGTGGCTGAGCATCTCGCTGGTCAATTCCTGGACCGTGAGGGCGATCGCGCGCAGCCGGTCGTCGCGGTCGCCGTGCTTGCGGGCGACGCGCTCGGCCATTTCCAACAGCCGCGGAAGCTCCGCCTTCACGTAGGCGTGGTGGGTGGCCTCGATATGGTCGGCGAGCTCGGCGAGGCCCATCGCGGCGGCGTCGACCTCGACGGGCCCAGCCGCGAGTGCGTTGCCGGCGGCATCCAACACGGTGATCACCGTTGCCACATCCAATCCGCGGCGGGCACAAGCGACGGCCAGCGGCTGCTTGCCGCCGCAACAATAGTCGAGGCCGAGTTGCTCAAAAAGCCGCGCCAGGGCGGGCCGGGCGGCGATGATGTCGCCGATTTTGGTGTCGGGCGTGAACGTGGGAGCGGAGGTGGTGGACATGGGCGGTTGGGATGTCCGCCACTTTGCCACAACGCGGCGGCGTCCGCCTTGAGCGAAGTCAAGGTCTTGGGCTTTTGTTCCGGACTCAGTTTCTGAACCGCGTTCCGGATGTTAACACAAGGCAGCAAAGGAGCGACGCTCGACAGCCCGCTTCAACCCGCGGATCCGGAGTTTTGCCACGAAAGCGCGGAGGCAGGAAGGACCGAGCCTTGGATGGGTCCGGATCTCACCGAGACTCGGCAGGGATTCCTTGCTCCTTTGCGTCTTGGTGGGAATCCCCTCAGCACTCGCCGAGATTGTGCCGCAGCATCGCCGAAAGCGTGGCGGCGTCGTGGACCGTGATGGTCCGCGCGGCGACCGAAATCAGCCGGCGCTCCCGCAGACGGGCGAGGGTCCGCGAGAGCGTCTCGCTGCTGGTGCCGAGTTCGGCGGCGAGCACCCGCTTGGTGCCGGGCAGGCGGATCGCGTTGCCCTGGGCCGACCGTTGATGTTTCACGAGCCAGTTGAGCAGGCGGGTTTCAACATCCTTGAGCGTCAGGTCCTCGAGCGCGCCCACCAGCACCCGCAGGTGGGCGCTCATCGAGCCGAGCATGCGCAGCGCGAGGTCGGGTCGCCGGCCGATCAGCTCGAGAATCGGGGCCTTCGGCACGAGCAAAACGGTGCTCGCCTCCAGAGCCCGGGCCTCGGCCGGATAGCCGGTCGGCGAGGCCAGCGCGGCCTCGGCGAAGGCCTCGCCGGCGCGAAACACGTGGATGACCTGTTCCTTGCCGGTGGCGTTGACCCGGTGAACATTGATGGCGCCGGCCTGGACGACGTAGAAGCCGCGCGACGGCTCGCCCTCATGGAACAGGTACTCGCCCTTGGCGAGCGAGAGTGGGCGGACGAAGCCGGCGATCGCCGTCAGGTCGTCCGCCGACAGGCCGGTGAAGAGCTGGCTGCAGCGCAGCGTACCGGTCAGCCCGGTGAGCTTGAGGTCGGCGGAGCGCGGAGTCGTCGGCATCGGCCGCAAGCTAGCACGGCGCGCGAGCCGGAGTCGCGCCTAATTTCCCGGCGACCGAACCCAGGTGTTCATGGGGTGGCGAGATTGCGGGCTCGGCCTGTTCGGCGTCGCGATGGTGGTTCTGATCTGCCGTGAAATCGATCGGGTTGGCTCGCCCGCGACCCCGCCCGCGGAGGACGGGGAACGCTCCAGGGTCCGGGCGCCTTCCGGGTTACGCAGGGCGAGGGCACCCCGCCTCAAAATTCAAACGAGCCCGAAAAATGCGCCGCCTCAGTCGCGCCAAAAATTAACGGCCCAGGCGCCGTCCTGCCGGCGTTCGAGATTGGAGCCGAAGCCCTCACTCCGCAGCAACTCAATCAGGGGCGCGGGCATGAACGGAGCCACCACCGTGATTCCCTGGCCCGGCTGCAAGCAGCTGACTCGTTCCCGAATGGCGGGCAGCGGCTCCTCGCCGCGGGCCAACACTGGACGCACGTCGAAGACCTTGAATTTTGGAGCGCTCATGGGCGTTGGAATGTCAGCGGGCCCGGAGGGATATCCTTGGCGGAGGGATCACTGGGTGAGTTTCCCGAGCGCCTGGGCGGCCTCATCGAGCCCGCCTTGGAGGCCGGTTCGTTGATGGACGATTTCGCCCTCGGCGTTGAGGATCGTGATGACGTTGGAATGGGAGAAACTGCCATCGGCCTCCCGTCGGTATTTGACTCCCAGCAGGGCCGCAAGCTCGCGAACGGCATCCGGGTCGCCGTGCAACAGAATCCACCGGGTACCGAGGCCGCGCTCGGCGCGGTAGCGGGCGAGGGCGGCGGGCGTGTCCCGCTTCGTGTCAAAGGAGACCAGCACGAATGCCGCCTTGCCCCGCGCGTTCGCCGGGAGGCGGCCTTCCAGGGCGAGAAGGTCGGTCACCGTCAGCGGGCAGGCGTAGCCGCACGAAGCAAAGAACATGTCGAGAACGACGGCCCGGCCGCGGAGGTCGCCGAGCGCAAACGGCCGCCCGGAGTCGTCGGTGAACTTTCCGTCGAGCTGGTAGAGCGATTCCTTGCTGAAGGATGCGGGCGCTACCTCCCGGCAGCAGGAGTCCGCCGGTGCGGCGGCCCGGCAGGCCGCGCAGGGCTTGGCCTCCGCCTCGCCGGCGGCGGCCGCGGCGGGCGCGAGCAGCAGCGCGAGCGCCAGGGCGGCGATCGGGAACTTGTCACTTGTTAGGTGACAGGTTCGGCGGGCCAGGGAGCGGTGGGGGCGGGGTGGTTTCATGGCGGGGGGGCAGGGGTTAAGGCGGCGTCCCGGGCGCAGCGGAAGCCCAGCGAACTGGTGGTGTTGTTGGCCTTGAGCGACGAGCGGAGGGCCTGGCGCATGAACGCGGCGTAGTCGGTCGTGTCCTTGGCGCCAACCGAACCGGCGCCGCAGAACAGGTCGCGGTCCAGGCCGGAGTCGGCGCGGGACTCGCCCGTCACCAGGGCGGTGTTGAAGTCGTCCACCCATTCCCAGACGAGCCCGAGCAGGCCGCGGGCCCCGAACAGATTCGGCCGGGCGGTGCGGGCGTCGGGGACGACGGCGGGCGCCGGGCGCGCGAGCCACGCGTAGACATCGCGGTTGAGCTGATCGTCATTCCGGCCGTCGGGGCGGTCGTAGCCGGCGGCCGCGGCCCGTTCCCACTCGGCCGTCGTGGGCAGCCGCTTGTCCGCCCACCGGGCATACGCGCGGGCCGCGAACCACGAGACATTGACCACCGGCGCGTCCGGCGGCGCGCTGGCGCCGGGCTCGAGGTCGCCCGCCCAGTGGGCGAGGTACGAGGAGTCGGCGAAGAGCCGGCTCACCTGCGAACGCCGCCACTTTGGATTCGCGGTGACGAACGCGAGGAACCCGGCGTTGGTCACGGGCGTTGCGTCGAGGAGGAACGCGCCGACGGCGACCTGCGGGGAATCCTGGGTCGACCGGAGGAGCGGAGCATACGAGCCGGCGGGAATGGTCACCATGAGCGGCGCGGTGGCCGCGGACGGAGCGGCGACAATCCCGCCCGCCAGCGTGCTGAGGAGGATCAGCACCGCGGGCAGCCGGCGGACGGGATGAAGTCGCGATGACACGATGGCGAGCGGCTAGCGGTTCTCGTTGCGGATGGCTTTGACCTGCGCCGCCGTGTAGGCCTCACCCTTGTTGCCCCAGGAATTCAGGACGTAGGTGAGCACGTCGGCGATCTGGGCGTCGGTGAGCACCGCCTCCTGCGGCGGCATCGCGCTGTTGATCGTGGTGCCGTTGACGGTGACCGGTCCGGTCAGGCCCTTGAGGACGATGCGGATGGCGCGCTCGTGGTCGGCGGCGAGGAAGTCGGAACCGGCGAGGGGCGGGAAGGCACCGGGCAGGCCCTTGCCGTCCGGCTGGTGGCAGGCGAAGCAAAGGCCCATGTACACCTGCTTGCCCTTCTCGATCTGCATTTCCTTGGTCAGGCCGGCGATGGTCGGGTTGGCCCGGATCTCGGCGGCGATCTGCTTCTTCAGCTCGGTCTCGCGCTTGGCGGAATCGGAGCCCTCGTCGGCCTGCGAGCCGAGGTACACGGCGTCGATTTCCTTGCCCGAGTAGACCACGCGGTCCTCTGGCCCGGAGACCTTGAGCATGCCGAGCGCGCCCTTGTTGAAGGCGCGGGTCAGGGAGTGGTCGACGAGGATGAAGGTGCCGGGGACGTTGACCTTGAACTCGACCACCGTGGCGCCGCCGGACGGCACCAGCGTCGTCTGCACGTTGGCATTGGGCAGCTTGAGGCCGGCCTCCGGGTAGACGCGGTCGAAGATTTCCCCGATGATGTGGAACGAGGAGGTCACGTTGGGGCCGCCGACGCCGAAGTAGATGCGGACGGTTTCGCCGACGTTCGCGGTCAGGGCCTTGTCGCCGACCAGCGAGCCGACGGAGCCGTTGAACACGATGTAGGGCGGACGCTCATCGATCGCCTTCGCCATGTCGAAGGACTGCAGGCCTTCCTCGCCGTATTTTCCAGTCGTGTAGAATTCGCCCTGCATCACGTAGTATTCCTTGTCGACCGGGGGCAGGCCCTCCTTCGGTTCGACCAGGATCAGGCCGTACATGCCGCTGCCGATGTGCATCGGCACCGGCGAGGTGGCGCAATGATAGACGTAGAGGCCTGGGTTCAGCGCCTTGAAGGTGAATTGCGAGCTGTGTCCGGGCGCGGTGAAGGTGGACGCGGCGCCGCCGCCGGGTCCGGTGACGGCGTGGAGATCGATGTTGTGCGGCAGTTTCGACGAAGGATGGTTGTTGAGATGGAACTCGACCACGTCGCCCTCGCGGATGCGGATGAAGGAGCCGGGCACGCTGCCGCCGTAGGTCCAGAACGTGTATTCGACACCGTCGGCGAGCCGCTTGGTGATCTCGCGCACCTCAAGGTTGACGACGACGCGGGCGGAATAGGTGCGCTTGAACGGCGGCGGCACCTGGGGCGGGGCGGTGAGGATCGCCTGTTCGATCGGCATGGCGAGCACTTCGGGGGTGAGCACGACCGGTCCCTTGGCGGCGGCCGGTCCTTCGTCGGCGCGAACCAGGGTGGCGGTGAACAGAGCGGCGGCGAGGGCGAGGCCGGCCACCGCGAGGGAGGGGAGGAGGCGTGGGATTTTCATGACCAAAGGGAGCAGGGGTTGGCGGGTTTTGGAGAAAGGGACGGGCGGCGGCCCCCGGCGGGAATTGTCGTTGGATTCACGTCCCGAGGATACCTCCGGGCGGCGGAGTCCGCCTTGACGCGCGTCAAGCGATCGGCCGGTTGGGTTTTCATGGCTGGACCCAGGTAAATCCGATGACGGCGACATACCCGGCTCCGAGCACCGCTTCGCAGATGCCCACGCGGCGGGCCGGCCAGGCCGGCCGTCGTTGGAACGCGTAGAACCCGGTGCGCAGGACGAGGACCGCCGAAAGCAAGGGCGCAGCGACGGGAACGAGCCGGAGCGAGGCCAGCGCGCCGACGGCCAGGCACGCGGCGGTGGCGCTCAGCAACGGCAGCAGTGCCGCCGCCCGGCCCGAGGACTGTCCCTTGGCCAGGCGCAGGCAGAATCGCACGGCCAGAACGGTCGGCACGCTTCTCGCGAGCATGACCGCCGACAGGGCCAGAGCCGGCCCGGCCGGCCAGCCCGCCAGGGCGCCGAGTGCGGCGGGCGCCAGGGCGAGGGCGGCGCTACCGACGATTTCGGCGGCGGCCATGCGCGACTCATTCCGCGTATCGAACGCTAGGAACAAACCCGCGAGGGGCGCGATTGCCAACCCGGGCCAGAGGGCGCGCCAGCCACCGAGGATCGCCGCTTCGAACAGAAAGCCGACGGCCAGGGCGCTGAAGGCCACAAAGATTTCCCGGGCGGCCCTTCGGCGGTCGGCGGGTCCGCGGGCGGTGGCGATCTTGAGCGGCCGGCGGGCAAAAAATCCCGCGGCGACCGCTCCGGCGAACGCAATGCCGGCCAGCGACGGGGCCGCGATCAGGCCAAGCGCCAGTGGCTCGAGCGCCAGCGACCATGAGCCGTGCTCCTTTGGGACGAAGATGCTCACCGGCGCCGCCGAGGCGGCATGCTCGGTCCGGGGCACGGCGGCTGCGGCCATGGCGGGCGTTTGGTTCATGTCGTTATCATCACCCATTCGGGGCCGGCCCGCCTTGAGCGGAATCAAGGAATCCAGGGAATGGTTGGGCGACGGTGGCATTGTGGTGGGAGCGAACAGATGGATTCGTCGCTTCGCTCGGAATGACAGCGCGCGGGTGTTTGGGGGTTTGCAGGCACTTCCATCGCTCGCCCCCACGGGCAAATTCGTTCGACGGCGACGCCAGAGGGGACTGCCCCGGAGACTGCCGGGTCGGATCCGCGTTTATTCTCCACATGGCGGGACTCTGGGCCTACCAATTTTGCCTCATGATTTGCCGCCATCCTTTCTTCCTCATCGGTCTCGCCCTGGCGCTCGTCGCCGCCCCCGGGGCCGCGGCCCCCGGCGGGGTATCCGGGCCAGGGACGCCGCCATCCGTCCTGGCCTACCTCCAGGAAATCAGCGGACGCTCCGTTGTCGCCGGCATCCACAATCGGGAACCCAGCAGTCGGCCCGACCTCCAGACCAACCAACTGCACGAACTGGTTGGCCGCTATCCGGGACTTTGGAGCGGCGACTTCCTTTTCAAGGCGGACGACGTCAACAGCCGCTGGGCCATGATCTACGAGTGTCGGAACCAGTGGGAACGCGGCTCCCTCGTCCAACTGATGTTCCATGTGGCCCCGCCCAACCAGCCCGAGGTCTGTGCCTGGGAGGGGGGAATCCTGAGTCACCTGACGGATGAACAGTGGAACGACCTCGTGACCGACGGGGGCGCGCTCAACCGGGCGTGGAAGGCGCGGCTGGACGACTACGCGCATTATCTCGCCTACCTGCGGGACGCCGGCGTCACGGTGCTGATCCGGCCGTTTCACGAGATGAACCAGGTGCGTTTCTGGTGGGGCGGACGCCGGGGGCCCGACGGCACTGGCCGGCTGTATCGGCTGACGCATGACTACCTGGTTCGGACCAAGGGGCTGACCAATCTGGTCTGGGTGTGGGACATGCAGGACCTGAGCCGGGACTTTGCCGACTACGATCCCGGAGCCGCCAATTGGGACGTGTTCGCCTTCGATGTTTACGGCGACGGCTATCAGCCTTCGTGGTACGACTACGTGCGGACGATTGCCGGTGCCAAGCCGATGGCGATCGGCGAATGCGCGAAACTGCCCACCGCCGGATTGCTCGCGACCCAGCCGCGCTGGTGCTTCTTCATGAGTTGGGCGGAGTTGACCTTCGTCGAGAACTCCCGGCAAGCGATCCTTGATCTCTACCATTCCCCGCGGGTCGTCACCCGCGAACTGCTCCCCAAGTTTCATTGAACGAAGGGGAGGCGACCCGCTGCGGGGAAATGGGTCGGGCTTTCCCGGCGGAAGCGTCACAGCGTTTTCGAAGACCGCGCCGAGAAGGGAAAGGGACCGGGTTCCCGGAGTTGCTCCTCCTGGTGCAACCGCACCCGCGCCCTCAGGATGTCCGCCCGTCCGAGATAGCCGACCACCTTCGCGGAAGCTGGCCCTTCGACCACCGGGAGCCGGCCGACATCGCGGGCCAGCATCCGGGTCAGCGCGTCGCGCAGCGTCTCCTCCGGCCAGGTGACCACGACGTCCGTGCGCGCGGCCTCGATGGCGGGCGTGGTGGCGGCTGAGCCCGCCTGGAGGACGCGCATGACATCGCCGCGCGTGATGATGCCGGCGAGCCGTCCGGCGGAGTCGAGGAGGATGGTTCCCTGCCGCCGGGCCAGCGCGGGATCATCACCGGCCAGCCGGTCCGACAGGGCGGCCACGGAGATGTCGGCCGGGGCAACCGGCGGCGTGCGGTCCATCACGTCACCGACCCGGGCGAGTTCGAAGATATCGACGCTGTACTCGCGCGCGATATGCTGGCCCCGCCGGGCCAGCTTCTCGGTGAGGATGGAGCGGCGCAGCAGGAGGACGGTGACGCACAGGGCGGCGACGCTGCCGATCAGCAGCGCGGGCAAGGCATTGAGGTCGTGGGTCAGTTCGAGCACAAAAACCATGCCGGTCAGCGGCGAGCGCATGGTGCCGCCCATGATGCCGGCCATGCCGACCATCGCCCAGAGGCCCGGGTCGCCCGTGCCGAGTCCGGCGCCCAGGAGGGTGCCGATGGCCCCGCCGATCATGAGCAGCGGCGCGAGCACCCCGCCGGAGGTGCCGGACCCCAGGGCCACGGACCAGACGACGGCCTTGGCGACGAGCAACGCAACCAGCGAGACACCGAGCAGCTCCCCGCGCATCAACTGATGAATCGTCTCGTAGCCGACGCCCAGGACCCGCGGATCGAGGTACCCGCCCAGGCCGACGACGAGGCCGCCGAGGGCCGGCCACCACATCCAGTGAATGGGGAGCTTGGCGAACAAGTCCTCGCAGCCATAGACTAGGCCGGTCAGCGCGCCCGAGCCCAGGCCGGCGGCGATGCCAACCAGGGCGGCGATACCGAGGGCGGATGCGGACAGCATTTCGTGGGGGGTCACGGGGAAGATCGGTCCGGCCCCCAGCAGGGGAACCCGCACGACCGACGCGAGCAGGGCCGCCACGGCGACCGGAATGAAGCTGCGGGGCTTCCATTCGAACAGGAGGAGCTCGACTGCGAGGAGCACCGCCGCCACCGGCGTGGCGAAGACGGCCGCCATGCCCGCGGCCGCGCCGGCGACCAGCAGCGTCTTGCGCTCCGCCGCGGTCAGGTGAAAGAGCTGGGCAAAGAGCGAGCCGAAGGCGCCGCCCGTCATGATGATCGGCCCCTCCGCGCCGAACGGGCCGCCCGTGCCGATCGAGAGGGCGGACGACACGGGTTTGAGCAACGCGACCTTCGGGTCGATCAGGCTCCGGCCGAGCAGGATCGCCTCGAGGGCCTCCGGGATGCCGTGTCCCCGGATTTTCTCGGAGCCGTACCGGGCCATCAGCCCGATCAGCAGCGAACCCGCCACCGGGACCACGATGACCCAGGCGCCGAGAGGGTTGCCCGCCGGCGCAATCGGCGCGGACGACCATTGCAGGAAGAACGCCGCGTTCGTGATGACGGCGATCAGCCAGAGCAGCGCCCGGGCGACCAGCGCGCTGATGACGCCGATGGGCAGCGCGAGGAGGCACAGGAGCAGGACCCGGCGGTCGGTGCTGAAATCGGCCAGGGAGTGGCCTGGCGGGGCGGGGGGAGACGGACGGCGTGGGTTCACGAAAAAATATTAATTGCATCGTGCCACGATATAAATCAACGAGATTATCGTGCGGTGCTCCCGCCGGACTTCCGGCCTCCCCATGTCATCCCCCCGCCTGGCCAAGTCCCACTACGAATTGCTGGCGGCGCTGCGCTACGGGCTGCGTCGTTTCCTCGGCTTCAGCGAGGCGGCGGCGCGCGCGGCCGGCCTCACTCCGCAGCAACACCAGGCCCTGCTGGCCATCAAGGGCTTTCCCGGGCGCGACCATGTGTCGGTGGGCGAACTTGCCGAGCGCCTCCTGCTCCGCCACCATAGCGCGGTCGAGCTGGCCAACCGGCTGGTCCGGCGCGGACTGGTGCGCCGGAGTCCGTCGGCGGGGGATCGACGATGCGTGGAATTGCGCCTGACCGCGCGCGGCGACCGGCTGATCGAACGCCTTTCGGCGGTGCACCTGCGGGAGCTCCGCGACCTGGGCCCGGGCCTGCACAAGCTGCTGGCGGCGATTGCGAGCGGGCGCCCCCGTTGACCGCGGACGGACCGGCGGCCATCCCGGATCCCCGCTATTTCCGCGCCGGTGGCTTCTGGAGCTGCGCGACCTGGGCCTGCGCCGCGGTCAATTTGGCCTGCAAATCGTCGAGGCTGGTCTTGGCGACGGCCAACTGCTCCTGGAAATGGGCGGCTTCGGATTTGGCCTGGTGCATTTGTTCCTGCAGCACGGTCACCTGGGCCTGCGCCACTTCCACTTCCCCCTGGCGCTTGATCGAGGCAACCTTGGCTTCCTCCATCTGGGTTTGAAACCCGGTCGCGGCCGCGCGGGCCTTGTCCAACTGCATCTGGAGTTCGGCGGCGACGGACTTGGCTTTGTCGAAATCCGCCTTGATCTGCACTGTCTCCGCCTTGGCGTCGGCCAATTGCTTCTCAAGCCGCGCCGCGCCCTTCTTGTCCTCGTCCACTTGCGCCTGCAACTGGACCGCGTTGGCCTCGACCTGCTCGGCGCGATTCTTTTGTCCCTCAATTGTCTGGTCCCGCACTCCGACCTGGATCCAAAAAATGATCACGGCGACCAGCAAGACGGCGGAGACAACCCCCAACACTATGGTCAGGGGAGTAATTGTCGCCGGGCGGGGAACAGCGTCGTCGGTGTCGTCAGGCGCGGAATCGGTAGCGGCGCCCTTGGCGGTGGGCGCGGCCTTCGCCGGGGCGGGGGCGGGTGCCGGGACCGCCTTGCTGACGGGATTGGCGGCGGGAGCCTCGGGCTTGGCGGGGGTCGTGACTGCGCCGGGCGCCGGGACGGGTGCGGGGCCGGCCGTGGGCGCGGGAGTTGGGGTGGGAGCATTCGGCATGACGGGGCGAAGCTACACCCGGGCCCGGCTGGGTAATATGGGGTGTTACCCGGACAATTGAGCAAACTTGGGAACCCATCCGCCGGAACGCCGCCAGGGCGGACGATCCGGCCGCCCGCGCCCTAGTCTGGGAAGACGGCGACGAGTTCGACCTCGATGACGTCCGCCGGTTCGTACAGGCGGTCTACCTGCACCCAGGTGGCGGCGGGAAAATCCTGGCCATAGTAGACGCGGCGCATCGCCAGACTGGCCTTCAGGGCGTCAAGCTTGGTTGTGTAGATATTTTCCTTCACCACATTTCGGAAGGTGAGACCGAAATGCTGGAGCGTCTTCTCCAGTCCGCTGTAGGCGGAACGGATGGCCGCCGGCATTTCCCCGGCGCCGACAGTCCCGGAGATGTAGAGGGTGTGCCCGACCTTCACGGCTTGTCGGTAGCCGATTTCGTCCTCCCATGCGCCGAGTTTGAATTTCTCCGTGGTGGGTGCGGGCTCGGCGGCGTGGGCGGTGATGACGAGAAGCAGGCAGAACAGGACCGGGGTTTTCATGGGTGGAAGTACCCGCCAGCGTATGAATCGTGCGCCGGCTCCGGCAAGCATGCTCCCGATGTCGCGGTCCGCCGGCGGCCGGGAGGGAAACGCTGTCCGGCGAATCAGCAACGGGCCACGCCCGCGCCGGGTCGCGCTTAGCGGGCCACGCCGTTGGCGCCGGCGTCTTCGAAAAATGTGTCCGCTTCGTGGGCGGAAGTCTTGACGGGTGTCTTGACCATGCCGGAGCGGCGCGTGGCCGGCCGGACCGGTGTCCGGACTGGTGCACTTGAATCCGGTGCCGGGCGGATGCCCGGTGCGGCGCCGTTGACGAGGTATAGCAGCCCATCGACGCAGCTTTTGAGCGTGGCGGCCTGGGCATTGAGCTCCTCGGCGGCCGCGGCGCTGGTCTCGGCCTCGGCGGCGTTGGTCTGGGTGACCTTGTCCATCTGGCTGATCGCGTTGTTGATCTGCCCGATTCCCTCGGTCTGTTCGTTTGAGGCGGTGGCAATTTCCGCGACCAGCTCGTCGAGTCGGCGGGTCTTGTTGAGAATGTCGCCAAAGCCCTGGACCACCTTGCCGCTCAGGTTGACGCCGCGTTCGCTCATGCGGACCGCCTCCTCGATGGTGGCGGCAGTCTCCTTGGCGGCGGCGGCGCTGCGCTGCGCGAGGCTGCGGACTTCCTCGGCCACGACGGCAAAGCCGGCGCCGGCTTCACCGGCCCGCGCGGCCTCGACGGCGGCGTTCAAGGCCAGAAGGTTGGTTTGGAAGGCGATTTCGTCGATGGTCTTGACGATCTTGGCGACGCTTGCGCTGGTGCGCTGCAGGTCGGTCATCGCCGTGGACATCTGCTGCATCTCGGTGGAGCCGGTGTCGGCCGCCTGCCGGGTGTCGGAGGCGAGCGCCTTGGCCGTCTTGGCGTGCTCGGCGTTGCGCTTGGTCATGCTGGACAGTTCCTCGATCGAGGCGCTGGTTTCCTCGAGGGAGGCCGCCTGCTCGCTGGCCCCTTCGGCCAGGGTCTGGCCGGCAGTCGAGACCTGGGCGGCCGCGGACGACACGTGGTCGGCGCCGCCGCCGAGCTCGTCGGCGATCTTGCGAATCGGGCGGGTGATGCTGCGGGTGAGCAGCAGTCCCACGGCGACGGAGGCGAACAGGCCGACGATCATGCCGCCGAGCGTGAGTCGCCCCATGCGGACGGCCCGGGTGTGCGACTCCGCCTCGAGGGCGCTGGTAACATCGGCCGAGAAATTCTGGACCTGGGTGACAATGGCGTCGATGGCGTCGGTGGGCGCGCGGTCGATGCCGCGGACGGCGTGGTCGACCTTTGACGCGGAATCCGGCGCGCCGACCACGTAGGCTTTGAGCGCTTCGCGGTATTTGGCGCCGAGCTCGAGGTGGGTTTGCAGCGACGCGTCAACCTTGGTCAGGTCGGCCTGCTCCGCCGCGAGGACCTCGCGCAACTGTTTCAGGACGTCCTGGGTGGCGGCCTCGCGCTCGCCAAACGCCTTGAGGTACTTGTCGTACATCGCCTGGTCGCCGCCCCGGAGGAGCAGGTCCTTCCATTCCTGCACCTGTTTTTTGAATGTGACTTGGGCGGAGCGGGCGAGGTCGATCGCCTGGCCGAGAAAGTGTCCCTGGTGCTTGATGCGGCCGGCGATCAGGTCGGCGTCGGCGACGGCGCGGGTCATCCCATAGTAGCCAACCGACGAGGTGATGAGCGCGATGACGGATACGCCCAGAAAGCCGAGCAGGAGACGCCGGCCGATGGTGAGAGAGCGACTGTTTTTCATATTCGAGGTGACCTTCCTTTTGTCGGCACGAGTCGCAGTCATGCACGGACGCGGTCACCGGAAACCCGGGACAAGAATTCGGCGTGGCTGAGAATCGGCGGACGGAAACGCCTGCCCGAAGGCGGCGGAACGTTCCGTCATCGTTGCTTCGGACAATGGGTCGACGAACTTAAGCGGAATAGACGTTGCTTTAGGAATGTAACATTCGGCCGCCCATCACCCTTTCCGAACTGGGCAACGCCGGATCCCGAAGGTCACGGGCGCGCAGCAACTTGGGCGCCGGCACCTTGTTCCTACCGCCTTTCGACAACCTCCTGCATTTGCGCGGGAGACGAACGGTCGCCGCCGCATTGCGGGGGGCTACCTCGTTCTTGCCGTCAGCTCGGGATTGGTCAGGGGCGCAAAATGGTTGAGCCGGAGCCACGCAATCAGGGTTTTTGCGAGGTGCGTCAGGCCGTCCAGATTGGTGGGTTTGACCAGATACGAGTTGGCGCCCAGGTCGTAGGAGCGGTCGATATCCTCGGGACGGCTCGAGGAGCTCAGGACGAAAACGCAAAGCCGTTTTAGAGTTGGCTGTTGCCGGAGCCACTCCAGCACCTCGAAGCCGTTTTTTCGCGGCATGTTCAAGTCGAGCAGCATGACGGTCGGCAGGGGAAAGCGATCACGGTCGGCATAAACCCCGTCCCCGTTCAGGTAGGCGACGGCGTCAACGCCGTCGCTGACAAACCGCAGGGGGACCACCACTCCGGCCCGCTCGAAGACTGTGCGCATCAACACCCCATCGGTGTCGCTGTCGTCCACCACCAAAACGAGAGGATTTTCAACGGTCATATGGTTTGGTCTCCGTAGGGCGGCCGGCTCGTCGAGGACGGAGCCTTGGGCAGTTCGATCCAGAATCGGCTGCCTTCGTCCTTGGTCGACACGAGGCCGACGCGTCCGCCCATCCTTTCGACGCCTTTCTGCACGATGGCGAGGCCGATGCCGGTGCCGGGATAGGCCGTCGTGTGCAGACGCTTGAAGACCTGAAAGATCCGCTCCTGGCTTTCCACGGGAATGCCGATGCCGTTGTCCTCCACCCACAGGCGGATGATCCCGCCCGGTCGTTCCTCGGTGCGAATCCGGATCTGCGGGGGCTTGCCTTTGACAAACTTGACCGCGTTCCCGATCAGATTCACGAGCACTTGGCGCAGGGTGGGAGCATGTCCGATGACGGCGGGCCAGGGGGCGACGCTGTCGATACGGGCCCGGCCATCGCGGATCTCGGTTTCGCAGGCGACCAGGGCGCTCTGGACGACGGCTTCCAGGGCGACGGGCACCAGGGGGATCTCCTGTTGGTTGATCCGGCTGAAGTCGAGCAGGTCCCCGAGCAAATGGTCCATCGTCTGGGCCGCGGTGTTGATGTAGTTCGTGTAGTCGCGGCCCTGCTGGTTCAGGTTCGCCATGTGTTCCTGGACGAGGAGTTGGGCGAATCCCTGCATGGTGCGGAGCGGCGCGCGCAGGTCGTGGGCGATGGAATAAACGAAAGTCTCCAATTGCGTGTTGCTCAGTCGGAGCTCGGCGGTGCGGCGACTCACGGATTCCTCCAGCAGCTGGGCGTGGCGGGCCAGGTCAAGCGCGGTCTCCCGCCGGGCATTCTCGCGCGTTCGCCGGGCGCTGATGTCGCGAATGTTGCACTGGATGATCTGCTGCTTGTCTTCTTGGTAAAGATTGCTCACGAACTCGACTTCCGCACTCCGTCCGTCCTTGGTCTGCAGCGGAAGATTCTCGTAGCGGACATAGCCGTTCGCCTGAAGCTCCCGAAAGGCGGCCTGGCTGGCGGCCTCGTCTTTCAGCAGGCCGATCTCAAAGAGTTCCTTGCCGATGAATTCCCCGTGGGTGTAGCCCAGGAACTCCTCCATGAAGGGATTCGCGTCGACGATCCGCCGGGTCAGGGGGTCGACGATCAGGATGCCGTCCCGGGCGGCCTCGAACAGCCGGCGGTAGCGCACCTCCGAGGCGATCAGTTCGCCCATGGGTATGGAGGTGGTGGGCCGATCGAGGGTCAGGGATTGCACAGGTTGATAGTACCGTCGGCCGGGGCTGGCTGCCATTGGGTGGTGACCCCATTCAGGCGGGCGCCGGCGGGCCGCGGGAATCTAGTATTTGCCTTGCACGGCAAGACCGTTGCAGGTCGCCCGCAGGCGCAGGGCCGCCTGCGCATCCTCCCGGTTGGCCGGCGAGCCGTTCCAAACCGCGAGGGGTGCGTCCTGGAGGGCGCGGCCGAAAGAGAAGCTCAATTTCCACGGAACATCCGCGAGCCGGCAGATGGCATCCAGCCGCTCCGTCGCGGCCACGCTGCTTTGCCCGCCGGAAAGAAAGACGATCCCCGGAACGGCGGCGGGCACCGCCCGCCGCAGGCAACGCAGCGTGGCCTCGGCGATTTTTTCCGTTGTCACCTCGTGACCGCACTGGTCGCCCGGCAGCACCATGCCGGTCTTGAGCAACAGGGTCTCCAACTCGACGCGGTGGTCGACCAGCGCGGCGAACAAGGTATTCAGGATGGCGTCCATGACCTCCTCACAGCGCGCGAGCGTGTGGTTGCCGGCCATCAGAACCTCCGGCTCCACGATTGGCACGAGGCCGGCTTCCTGGCTCAGGGCCGCAAAGAAGGCGAGGGCACGCGCGTTGTCTCCGAGGCACGCCGTTGTCGGCAGTCGCTTGTCGACCGCGATCACCGCGCGCCATTTGGTGAAGCGGGCGCCGAGCTGCCGGTATTCGGCCAGTCGCTCCCGAAGTCCGTCCAGACCCACGGTGATCTTTTCGCCGTCAAAGCCCGGCAGCGCCATCGTGCCCTTGTCGACCTTGATGCCGGGAATGATTCCGCGGGACGAGAGCAGCTCGGGCATGAGGATGCCCGCGGAGCTTTGCTGGCGGATCGTTTCATCGAAAAGGATGACGCCGCTGATGGCTTCGCCCAGGCCGGGCGTGGTGAACAGCATCTCCCGGTAATCCCGGCGGCTCTCCTCGTTGCAGGTTAGGCCGGCGGCGTGGAAGCGCTTCTCTATGGTTGGAAGACTTTCGTCCGCGGCCAGGATTCCCTTGCCCGGCGCCAGGAGCGAGGCCACGACGGACGCCATCGAGGCCAGGTCCGCCCGGGCGGCGGCCCGGCCGGGGCGGGTTCCGGTGCCGACCGGCGACCGCCGGGCCCCGGGGAGTATCCACGGGAAGCGCGCATTCGCGCGGGCGACAACAGGAGCGGAGTTCATGGGCGGGAGAAGGGGTTTCGAATGACGTGTTCCGACAAAAGGCCCAGCTCAGAAAGGGAGCCGAGGAGGTTGCGGGCGATCATGGCCGGGCTGAACCCGGCCTGTCCGGGACGCTGGCCGCCGGGAGGCACGAAGGTGCCCGGCATTTCTGATGGCCGGAGTCCCGGCCGGACGGGTGACGCCGGGAGTTGAAAGGAGGCCTGGGGAATACTCAGGTCCGGGCAGAGCGGGGGGAAATTCATGGAGCGTTGTTTGGCTGGGGCGGAGGGATGCAGGCAGAGCCCCGGGGGCCGCTTGCACCGCAGACAGGAATCATAGGCGCGAAGTGCCATCCGTCCTATGGGGTGTAACCCGTGAGGCGGCGGAGACCGCCGGGCGAATTGCGGGCGCGGGCGGCGGCGCCCACGGGAAAAACACCCCATATCATCGTCCGCACCGAGCCGGCACAATGGCGCTCAATTGAAACCAATCTCCTTCCGGCAGGCGTTTCGATGCCTTCCCCCTGGTGTTCGCCGGGCACCGGAATCGATGCCGGCTGACGTCATTCCCACGGGCTGAGCCCGCGGCCCACGGGTCCGCCTCGGCCCGGTCGCGCGAATTTCGGCGCACGGCCGGCGCGGCGCGCTCGGGACGCAAGACAGTATGCAGACTTTCTCACTACTCTGGCCCATCTGGAAAGCGGGGAGCTCGCGCCAGGATCCGCGCGTCTCCGAGCCGCCGCTGCGCGCCGAACTGTTCAGCGTCGAGCAACTCGCCCGCCATGCGCGCGTCGTGGCGGCCAATCACCGGCCGGACACGCGGCGCACCGCCAACCAGTTGCTGGGCCGGCTGGACGGAAACGAGCGGCGTCTCCGGGCGTTCAACCGCGCCACCCACGACGTAAGCCCGACCCGGCGCATCACGCCGGCCGCCGAGTGGCTGCTCGACAATTTCTACCTGATCGAGGAGCAGATCGAAATGGCCCGGCGGCACCTGCCCCGGGGCTACAGCCGGGAGCTGCCCCGCATCGCGAACGGCCCCTCTCCCGGAGTCCCGCGCGTGTACGACATCGTGCTTGAACTGATTTCCCACGTCGATGCGCAGATTGATGAGGAGCCGCTCCGCGCGTTTGTCGCCGCCTATCAAACGGTGACCTCCCTGAAGCTGGGCGAACTGTGGGCGATCCCCATCATGCTGCGCCTGGGCTTGATTGAGAACCTCCAGCGCGTCACCACCCGGCTGACGATCGCCCGGGAGGATCGCGACCGGGCGGACCTGTGGGTGGACCGCCTGCAGGAGATGGCCGAGAAGAATCCGTCCCGGCTCGTGGTGGTGGTGGCGGACATGGCGAAGTCCGATCTGCCGCTGTCCAGTTCGTTCGTGGCGGAATTCTGCCAGCGGTTGTCGCGGCAGAGCCCGGTGCTGCACCTGGCGCGGAGCTGGCTCGAGCAGGGGCTGGTCGAGCAGGGGCGGTCCATCGAGGAGTTGGTCCACCTGGAGAGTCAAAACCAGGCGGCCGACCAGGTCTCGGTCAGCCACAGCATCGCCAGCCTGCGCTTCCTCAGCGCGATGGACTGGAAGGAATTCGTCGAGCGCCTGAGCCTCGTCGAGGAGATCCTGCGGACCGACCCGGCCGGCGTCTATGCCGCGATGGATTTTGCCACGCGGGACCGCTACCGCCATGCGGTCGAATCGCTGGCCCGGTACAGCCAGCTCCCGGAGGCCGAAGTCGCGCAGCGCGCCATCCAGCTCGCCGCCGCCAGCGCCGCCGGCGCCGGGCGCGGGGACCGGTCCGCCCACGTGGGCTTCCACCTGATCGACAAGGGCCGGCCCGGTCTCGACCGCGCCGTGCACGTGCGGTGGCCCTGGCGTTCCGCCGTCGAGAGGGTCGTCCACCGGTTTCCCCTGGCCTTTTATGCGGGCGGAGTCGCGGCGCTCACGGCCGCCGCCACGCTCGGGTTTGCCCGGACGATGCTGACCCACGCTCCGCCAGGCTGGCGGCTGGCGGTCCTGACCGCGGCTTTTCTGCTCTGCGCCAGCCAACTGGCCGTCGCGCTGCTCAACTGGCTGTCGACCCAACTGGTGACACCCCGCCTGCTGCCGCGCCTGGATTTTTCCGCCGGCATCCCGCCCGAAGGCCGCACCATGGTGGTCGTGCCGACGATGCTCGCCAGTCTCGACGGAGTCGACCGCCTGGTCGAGACGCTGGAGATCCACCACCTGTCAAACCGCGGCCGGTACCTGCATTTCGCCCTGCTGACTGATTTTCGTGACGCCCCGCAGGAAGCCATGCCGGGGGACGAGGCGCTGCTGCAGCGGGCGCGCGCCGGCGTGGGGATGTTGAATCGCAAATATCCCGCCGGGCCCGACACGCTGTTCTTCCTGTTTCACCGGCCGCGCCGCTGGAACGCCGTCGACGGCGTCTGGATGGGCTACGAGCGCAAGCGGGGAAAGCTGGCGGAGTTCAACGCGTACCTTCGCGGCGGGTCGCGCGACAGTTTTGCGGAGATCGTGGGGGAGACGGCGGTTTTGCCGGCCGTGAAGTACGTCATCACGCTCGACACCGACACCCAGCTTCCGCGGGACGCCGCCCGCCTGCTCGCGGGTACGATGGCCCATCGGTTGAACCAGCCGGAATTCGACCCGGTGCGCGGGATCGTCCGGGAGGGCTACGGCATCCTGCAGCCGCGCGTGGGCGTGAGCCTGCCGAGCGCCGGCCGGTCCTGGTTTGTCCGACTCTTCGCCGGCGACGCGGGCATCGATCCCTACACGCAGGCGGTGTCCGATGTTTACCAGGACCTGTTCGCGGAAGGCTCCTTCATCGGCAAGGGTATCTACGACGTGGACGCGTTCGAGCGGGCGATGGGCGGGCGTTTCCCGGAAAACACGATCCTCAGCCACGACTTGCTGGAAGCCTGCCACGCCCGTTCCGCCCTCGTCAGCGACGTGGAGCTCTTTGAGGAGTATCCGTCCCGTTACAACGTCGACAGCAACCGCCGCCACCGCTGGATCCGGGGCGACTGGCAGATCCTGCAGTGGCTCCTGCCGCGGGTGCCCGGTCCGGACGTCCGGCGCGTGGCCAATCCGCTCTCGGGGCTGTCGCGGTGGAAGATCTTCGACAACCTGCGGCGCAGCCTGGTCCCCACGGCGCTTCTGCTGCTGGTGCTCGGCAGCTGGCTGCTCATCCCGGAGGTGGGCGGCGGGGGACTGTTGCTCGTCCTGGGCATCCTCCTGCTTCCCGGCCTCCTCGCCCTGGTGGTGGACGCCCTGCGCAATCCCACGGGCCTCCCGTGGGCGATGCACCTGCGGGGTGCGGCCGGGTCGGGCGGCCGGCAGCTCGGCCAGGTCTTCCTCACGCTGGCGTTCCTGCCCTACGACTCGCTGGTCAGCCTGGATGCCCTCGGCCGGACATTGTGGCGCCTGCTGGTGACGCACAAGCGACTCCTCGAGTGGCAGACCTCGAACGAATCGGAACAAGCCGCACGTGCCGACCTCGGCGGATTCTACGGCACCATGTGGATCGCGCCGGTGGTCGCGCTGGCCGGCGGGTTCCTGCTGGTCAGGTTCCAGCCGACCTTGCTGCCCCTGGAGCTGCCGTTGCTGGGGCTGTGGCTCGCGGCCCCCTGGATCGCCTGGTGGATCAGCCAGCCGATTGAAGCCGCGATGCCGGACCTGACGGGCGAGCAGGTGACGTTCCTGCGGGGCACCGCGCGGAAAACCTGGCATTTCTTCGAGACTTTTGTCACCGCCGGCGAGAACTGGCTGCCGCCCGACAATTTCCAGGAAATTCCCACGCCGACAATTGCCGCGCGGACCTCGCCCACCAACCTGGGGCTGGCTCTGCTCGCGAACCTGGCCGCCCGGGATTTCGGGTATCTCTCGTCGGGCGGACTGATCCAGCGCACGCAGGACACGCTGGCCACGATGCAACGGCTCGAGCGGCATCGCGGCCATTTCTACAACTGGTACGACACCCGCACGCTCCAGCCGCTTCTCCCGCTCTACGTGTCAAGCGTGGACAGCGGCAACCTGGCCGGACACCTGCTGACGCTGGGCTCCGGGTTGAGGGAGCTGGCGGAGGGAAGGATCTTCACCCGGCAGGTCTTTGTCGGATTGCGCGACACCGTCGGTGTCCTGCGGGAGCTCGCCCGCGACAACGCGGTCGTGGCCGGGCTGCACGCCGATTTGGAGAAGCCTCCGGGCAATCTGCGCACGGCCCTCGCGTTGCTGGACCAGGCCGCTGACCAGGCGGCCCGGATCGCCGCGTCCACGCCCGCCGGAGAAGAGTTCGCGGGCTGGGCGCAAACCCTGAAAAGGAATTGCGACGATCATCGGACGGAACTTCTCCTGCTCGCTCCGTGGCTGACGCTGCCTGCCCTGACCCGGGGCGGCCGGCCGGCGGCGGGCTCCTCGGGGGAGGCGCGGGACGACGATCTCCCGGCGACGGTGGATGCCCGCCTGATGGCGCGCCTCGCCGACCTTGACGAGGCTCCGACCCTGCGGGAGGTGGCCCGTTTTGCCCAGTCGCACGTGCCCTTGGTCGAGGAGGCCCTGCGAAACCTCTCTGGCGCGCCCGGCCGGCTCGCCGACTACGCGCACCGCCTGCAGGAAGCCAGTCTGCACGCCCGGCAACGCCTCGAGGCCCTGGAATCCCTGGCCCGGCAGTGCGACGAACTGGCCGCGATGGATTTCACGTTCCTGTTCGACTCGGCGCGGGACCTGTTTTCCACCGGCTTCAATGTCGCCGAGCGCCGGTGCGACGCCAGCTACTACGACCTGCTGGCCTCGGAGGCGCGCTTGTGCAGCTACGTCGCGATCGCGCTGGGGCAGGTGCCCCAGGACCACTGGTTTTCCCTCGGCCGCCTGCTGGTCGCCTCGCGGGGCGATCCCGTCCTGGTTTCGTGGAGCGGCTCGATGTTCGAATATCTCATGCCGCTGCTGGTCATGCCCGATTACGAGAACACGCTGCTCGACCGCACCTGCAAGGCGGCGGTGCGGCAGCAAATCGACTACGGGCATCTGCGCGGCCTGCCGTGGGGCATCTCCGAATCGGGCTACAACCTCACGGATGTCCATTTGAACTACCAATACCGGGCTTTCGGTGTGCCCGGTCTCGGCCTGAAGCGGGGGCTGGCCGAGGATCTCGTGATCGCCCCCTACGCCAGCGCCCTGGCGCTGCAGATCGCGCCGCGGGAAGCCTGCGAGAACCTGCAGCGGCTGGCGTCCGAGGGTCGCGCGGGCGCCTACGGTTTCTACGAGGCAGTGGACTACACGCCGGCGCGCGTCCCCCCGGGCGAGACCAGCGTCACGATCCGGTCCTTTATGGTCCACCACCAGGGCATGAGCCTGCTCGCCCTCGTGAACCTCTTGCGGGATCGGCCAATGGCGCGGCGGTTCATGGCCAGTCCCCTGCTCAAGGCAACGGACCTGTTGCTGCAGGAACGGGTGCCGAAGACCGCCCCCAGCGTGGTCGGGGACGACCTCGCGTTCGAGACGACGCGCGCGCCCGGGAACGAGGGCGCCCGCGGGACGCGCGTGTTCAGCAGTGTCGCGCCGCCGGCGCCGCAGGTGCAACTGTTGTCCAACGGGCGCTACCATGTCGTCGTCAGCAGCGCCGGCGGCGGCTACAGCCGCTGGCGGGACCTGGCGGTCACGCGCTGGCGGGAGGATTCCACGCGCGATTGCTGGGGCCTGTTTGTTTACCTGCGCGATCCGGGGACGGGGGAGGTCTGGTCTGTCACCCAACAGCCGACCCTGCGCGCGGAAAAGGGCGACGAGGCCATCTTCACCCAGGCGCGCGCGGAGTTCCGCCAGCATCACCTGGGCTTCGAGATCCACACGGCGATCAGCGTTTCGCCGGAGGACGACGTCGAGCTGCGGCGCATCACGATCACCAACCGCGCGCCCGTGGCGCGCACCCTCGAACTGACCAGCTATGCGGAGGTGGTGCTGGCGACCCCGGCGGCGGACGCCGCGCATCCCGCGTTCAGCAATCTCTTCGTCCAGACGGAATTCGTGCAGCCTGCGTCCGCCCTGCTGTGCACCCGGCGCGCCAGCTCCCCGGACGCGAAGCCGCCGTGGCTGCTGCATCTCCTGACGGGGCAGGGTGGCGAAGCCGGGGGCACCTCGTGCGAGACCGATCGCGGGCGATTCATCGGCCGCGGCGGCTCCCTGGCCGACCCGGCGGCGATGCGGACCTATGCGCCGCTCGACAACACCGTCGGCTCCGTGCTCGACCCGATCGTCTCGCTGCGCCGGACGGTCGCGCTGCCGCCGCACGAGACCGTCATCATCGACCTCGTCCTGGGCGTGACCGAGAACCGGGAGTCCGCGCTGGCGCTGGTGGAGAAATACCAGAGCCCCCGCATGGCCGACCGCGCCTTCGACCTGGCCTGGACCCACAGCCAGGTGACGCTGCGCCACCTCAACGCCACCGAGGCGGAGGCCCAGCTCTACGGGCGGATGGCCGGCGCGTTGATCTATGCCGATCCCGACCGGCGGGCGGGCCCGGGGGTGCTGCGGAACAACCGGCGCGGCCAGAGCGGCCTGTGGAGCTACGGCCTTTCGGGCGACGTTCCCATCGTGTTGCTGCGCGTGAGCGACCCGGAGAGCATCGAGCTGATCCGGCAGCTGATCCAGGCGCACTCGTACTGGCGGATGAAGGGATTGACCGTCGAGTTGATCATCCTGAATGAAAACGTGTCGGTTTACCGCCAGGTCCTGCACGACGAGATCACGGGGCTGATCGCCTCCGGGATCGAGGCGCAGATGCTGGACAAACCGGGCGGCATCTTCGTCCGGCGCCTCGAGCAGGTTCCCAACGACGATCGCGTGCTCCTGCAGGCGGCGGCGCGGATTGTCCTCGACGACGAGGGCGGCCCGCTGGCCGCGCAGTTGGAACGGAGGAGGGTCCTGGAAGCCCCGATTCCCGCCCACACGCCAACCCGCACGGCCCGGCCGGCGCTGCCCGCGCCGATCCCTCCGCGGGAGTTGATCTTTGCGAACGGTCTCGGCGGCTTCACGCGCGACGGGCACGAGTACGTCATCACGCTCGGGCCCGGCCAGACGACGCCGGCCCCGTGGGTGAACGTGCTCGCCAATCCCTCGTTCGGCACGGTGGTGTCGGAAAGCGGCGGCACCTACACGTGGGGTGAGAACTCGCACGAATTCCGCCTGACGCCGTGGAGCAACGATCCCGTCCAGGACACCACGGGCGAGGCACTCTACGTTCGCGACGAGCAGACCGGGCAATTTTGGTCGCCGACCCCCCGGCCGGCCCGCGGGGCGACGCCTTACGTCGTTCGCCACGGCTTCGGTTACACCGTGTTCGAGCACACCGAGAACGGCATCGCGAGCGAGCTGTGGGTCTATGTGGCCACTGACGCGCCGGTGAAGTTCATGGTGTTGAAGCTGCGCAACGTCTCGGCGCGGGCGCGCCGCCTGTCGGTCACCGGCTATTGGGAGTGGGTGCTGGGCGACCTGCGCCCGAAGACCCTGCTGCATGTGCAAACCGAGGTGGACCTCAAGACCGGCGCGCTGCTGGCGTGCAACTATTACAACGCCGAATTCCCGGACCGGGTCGCGTTTGTCGACGTCAACGACGAAACGCGCACGCTCACGGGGGACCGCCGGGAATTCCTGGGCCGCCACGGCAGCCTCGCGCGGCCGGCGGCGCTCGCGCGGGCCCGCCTCTCCGGCCGGGTGGGCGCGGGCCTGGATCCCTGCGGCGCACTGCAGGTGGCCTTCGACCTTCCGGCCGGGCAGGAGCGCGAAACCGTGTTCCGCCTCGGCGTGGGTCGCAGTCCCGCCGACGTGCAGGGACTGATCCAGCGGTTCCGCCGCGCCGGGGCGCCCCGCACCGCGCTCGAGGGCGTCTGGGACTACTGGAACCGGACCCTGGGAGCGGTGAACGTGGACACGCCCGATGCGGCCGTCAACGTGATGGCGAACGGCTGGCTGGTTTACCAAACCCTGGGCTGCCGGCTCTGGGGCCGGACGGGATTCTACCAGTCCGGCGGCGCCTACGGGTTTCGCGACCAATTGCAGGACGTGATGGCCCTGGTGCATGCCGAGCCCGCCCTGATGCGCGCGCACCTGCTCCGCGCCGCCGCCCGGCAATTCCGCGAGGGCGACGTGCAGCACTGGTGGCATCCGCCCACCGGCCGCGGCGTGCGCACCCATTTCTCCGACGATTTCCTGTGGCTGCCGTACGCCGCCTGCCGCTACGTCGCGTCCGTCGCGGACACCGGGGTGCTCGACGAGGCGGTCCACTTTCTGGAGGGACGGCCGGTCAAGCCGGAGGAGGAGGCCTACTACGATTTGCCGAACCGTTCCGAGGAAGCGGCTACGCTTTACGAGCATTGCGTGCGCGCGATCGAGCGCGGGCTGCGCTTTGGTGCCCACGGGCTGCCCTTGATCGGTTGCGGCGACTGGAATGACGGAATGAACCGGGTGGGCAACGCGGGCCGGGGGGAGAGCGTCTGGCTGGGGTTCTTCCTTTACGAAGTGCTCCTGCGGTTTGCGCCCCTCGCGCAGGCCAGGGGCGAGCAGGCCTTTGCCCGGCGCTGCCGCGCCCAGGCGTTGCAGCTCCAGCAAAACCTCGAGCAGCACGCGTGGGACGGCGAATGGTATTGTCGCGCCTTTTTCGACAGCGGCGAGCCGCTGGGTTCGCACGTCAACCCGGAATGCCAGATCGATTCCCTGCCGCAAAGCTGGTCCGTGCTCAGCGGTGCGGGGGATCCGCGGCGCGCGCGAACCGCGATGCAATCGGTCGACCGGCGCCTGGTCCGCCGGGATGCCGGGCTGGTGCAGTTGTTCGATCCGCCATTCGACAAATCGGCGCTCAATCCGGGGTACATCAAGGGTTACATCCCCGGGGTGCGCGAGAATGGCGGGCAGTACACCCATGCGGCCATCTGGAGCGCGATGGCCTTCGCGCACCTGGGCGACACCGAGCGTGCGTGGGAGCTTTTCGGGCTGCTCAATCCCGTCCATCACGGCGCGACCTCCGCGCAGATCGCCACCTACAAGGTTGAGCCTTACGTCGTGGCCGCCGATGTCTATGCCGTGGCGCCCCACGTGGGCCGGGGCGGCTGGACCTGGTACACCGGTTCGGCGGGCTGGATGTACCGGCTGCTGATCGAGACCCTCCTGGGCGTCAACCGCGAGGGCGACCGCCTGCGCCTCGCGCCGCGCCTGCCCAAGGCCTGGACGACGTGCAAAATCCATTATCGCTTTCGGCAAACGGTGTATCACATCACCGTCAACCGACTCTCCGCCGGCTCGCCGGAACCGGCTTTCCTTTCGCTCGACGGCCGGGAGATTCCCGCCCCGTTTGTTCCGCTGCAGGATGATCGCGCCGAGCACACGGTTGTGCTGACCGTCCGCGACGGGAGCTAGGGCAGATTGGGCCAAGGTGGAGCCGGGGTGGCTGACCCCGGTGCCTGCTTCCGGCCTCAGCGAGGCCGGCTGCAAGACGGAGTGTCCAATCCACCCGCAGACGTTTCCGGGTGACCTCGCCCCCCGGGAATTGCCGGCCCGGCACTACGTGATCGTCACCTGCACGCTGCTCTCGATGACGCCCGCGGAGATGGCATACCGGGTGAGTCCGGCGGTGTCATGAATGTTGAGCTTGTCCATGAGATGCTGGCGGTGCTTCTCGACGGTCTTGATGCTGATGCCGAGCTCCGCGGCGACCTGCTTGTTGGAGGACCCTTCGGCCACGAGCTGCAAGACCTCGGATTCGCGGGACGTCAGCCGGGCGCTGCCGGCCTTGAGCAGGCCGGTCCGCGCCTGGACGTCGGCCGGGCTGCCGCGCAGGCGCCGGGCGATTGCCGGGCTGAAGAAGGGATTTCCCCTGGCGACCTCGTGGAGTGCCTTGGTCAGGATCTCGGCCGAGAGCTGCTTTTCCAGGTAGCCCATCACACCGAGTCCAACGGTGCGCTTGACGTACTCGTCGTCGCTGTGGGCGGAGAGAATGACGATGCGGGCGGCGGGATTGGCGGCGAGGATTTGCCGGGTCGCCTCAAGGCCGTTGAGCACCGGCATCGCAATATCCATCAGAACTATCGCGGGATTGAGGGCCCCGGCCATGTCCACGGCCTCCCGTCCGGTTTTGGCTTCGCCGACCACGAGGAAATTTCCGTCGGCCACGAGGAGCGCGCGCAGCCCCTGCCGCACGATGGCGTGGTCCTCGGCCAGCAGGACGCTGATTTGGTTCGGGGGTGTCATCGGGCGGCTTTGCGGACCTTGAACGGTATGTCGGCGCGCACGGTCGTGCCCTTCCCGGGCTTTGATTCGATCGACAGTTTGCCGCCGACCATCTCGACGCGTTCCCTCATGCCGATCAGGCCAAGGCGCTTGGGGGAGGCGGTGGTCAGGGATCGACCGACAAGGAAGGACTTGCCGTTGTCGCTGATCTCCATCCGGACCGCACCCGAAATCTGGCTGATGCGCATGGCGACCTCGGTCGCCTCCGCGTGGCGGGCGACATTGGTCAGGGCCTCCTGGGCCACTCGGAACAGCACGGTTCTCCGGGTGTTGCCAAGGGCCTCGACGCCCGCAAAGGCCGTCAGGCGGATCTTGAAGTGCTTTCGCTCCGCCAGAGTCTTGCTGTAGGAGTGCAGGGCCGGGATAAGGCCGAGATCGTCGAGCGCCGCCGGCCGCAAATCGCGGGCGAAGCGATGCACGGCGTTCACGGATCTTTTTACCAGCCGCTGCGTACGCGCGACCTTGGCCTTGAGGGCGCGCAGGCCGACGGAGGCACCCTTGGTCAGGGCCGACAATTCGACGTCGATGCCGACAAGGGTTTGGAGGACACTGTCGTGCAACTCGCGGCTGATCGCCTTGCGCTCGTCCTCCTGGGCCTTGATGACCTGGTGGGTCAACTGGCGAAGCTTCGCCTGGGTCAGCTGCGATTCCCGGTAGAGCCGGTGGTACTGCACTTTGGCCTTCAGGATCGCGGCTTCGCCCGCCTGGCGCCGCCGGATTTCATGTTTCAACTGGCGGTTGCCCTTCGCCAACGCTGCGGCGTGCCGGCGCAGCATCGCGTGGCGGGCCGCTATGGCCTCGCCATGCTCGCGCGCCGTGCGCAGCGCTTCCTCGATCGGAATGAGGGCCTGGGTGAAGAAGTGTCCCGCCCGCCGGATTGAGCTGTTGCGGGGGCCGCTGAAGTCGTGCGTGGGCGCCAGGGCGGCCATCGCCTCCTGGTGGATGATGGCCAAGTCGAGCGTCGCCAGGCCGTCGGCCAGGGCGACCCGGCCCAGGCTGCGGGCACTGGCGCCATCCCGCGCGGGATCCGCGACCAGGTGGGTGCGCAGGGCCGCCAGATAGCGAACCGCCAGCCGGCCCATAGCTTGGCGCATCGCCGGCGCACGTGGAGTGAACCTGCGCAGGGTGTCGCCCAGCGACCCGTCGGTGGGACGAAGCGTCATTTCAACGACATTAAACACCCAATCCCACCGAAAAGCCATGCGGTAAAACCCTACTGGCGGCCCCCGGCGCCGCGGCCTTTTCACGTCTGGCCCGACAAACCGGCCAATGCGGCTTGGGCGCGAGGCAGAGGGATTTCCGCGTCGTCCCGCGTCGCGGGACTCTTCGCAATGACATTCTTCGAACGCGCCCCGGCCGGAACGAAGCAGGCGAAGGTTGAGGGGGCGAAGTTGAAAGCCCCGCCAGTCAATGCATAACGCTACCCGGACCCGGTCGCGGGCCGCGAAACAAACAGTGCGATGCAAAACAGGGCCGGAGCGTTCCGGAAACGTCGAGGGGGCCTGTACTTTCAACCTTCAACTTCCATCACGCCACTGCCGGACTGCGGTTTAGGCGGCTTGGGGTGGGAGCGGAATGCGGACCTCAATCTCGGTCCCGACGTCGCGACCGGACTTGATGGTGAGCGCGCCACCCATGTAGGTCGCCCGCTCGCGCATGGCCAGCAGCCCCAATCCACCTTTTCCGGGCCGCCGGGCCAGATGACGAGCCTGGTCGAAGCCGATCCCATCGTCCCTGATCACCAGTTGCACAAAAAGGCCGTGCTGGACCAGGCGCACCTTGACGAGGCCGGCGCGCGCATGTCTTTCCACGTTGCGCAGTGATTCCTGGAGAATGCGAAACAGCGTGAGCTCCGTCTCGGGCGGAAGCCGCGCCGCCAGCTCCTTGCAGACGACCTGGAGCGCGATGCCAGTGCGCTTGGCGAACTCGCCGCCCGCGGTCCGCAGGGCCGCGACGAGCCCGAGCTGGTCTAGGATCCCCGGGCGAAGATAGCGCGAAATTCGTTCCACCTCGTTCGCCACCTGGCCGAGCAGGTCGCGGAGAGTCTGCGCCTCTTTTTTCGCGTTACTGTCAAGGGCCGACAGACGGGCCACGAGGGCCTCGCTGCGAAAGACGATTCCGCAGAGCAGTTGCGTGATGTTGTCATGCAGTTCCAGCGCCACGCGCCCGCGCTCGGATTCCTGCACCCGCACGACGCGGTGCGTCAGGGCCCGCAGCAAAGCCTCGGTCCGCCGCGCCTCGGTCATGTCGGTCACGACCATCCCAATAGCGGCGCGCCCGGCACCGCTGCCGGGCAGGGGGCGGATGGAGATCCGCACCGGCAGACGCGAGCCGCCGCTGGCATTCAGGTGGATTTCGCATTTGGAGCCCGCGGGGCCGACCCGTTTCAAGAGCCGGCGCACGAGGGTGCGGTCCCCGTTGGAGAGAAACCGGCGGAACGAACCCCCGATCACCCGTTCCAGCGGGTGACCGACCATGCGGGCGAAGCAGGCGTTGGCAAAAAGGACCGTCTTGTCGGCGGTGAGCGTCAGCGCCCCTTCGTTCATGGACTCGATCAGGATGCGGTAGGCGTGCTCGGCGCCCTCCAGCGTGAAGACCTGCAGACCCTGCTCGCCCGTGCCCACGACGGCGTCGACTTCCCCGGCGCGGATGGCCCGGATCATGTCGTCCGCTTCGGCCAGGCGCAAACGGAGCCCGGGGAGTTTGCGGACCGTCACTACGCCGGCGCGCCGCCCTCCACCAAGGGGGGACGGCACGGGGCGGCGGGAGCGTTGGGGGCGCACGGTTTTCAAATGGCGATCTTGCCGGGGGAGATTGGTTCCAGCTCAGCAAAAAGTCCGGCGACGTTCGCCAGATTGCCGACGAATCGGCGCACTGGTCGGGGCAATTCCCGAATCAACGTCGGTGTTGCGACAATCTGGTTGGCACGCGCCATCTTGGGTTGCTGGTAAATGTCGATGACTTCCAACCGGCAGCTTCCCTTCGGTTCCATCTCGCAGAGCTGGCAGATGCGGATGATGGCGTGCCGCGACCGGACAGTGGCCCCCGCCACGAACAGGCGCAGGATGTATTTACCCTTGGAGTGAGTCGGCCCCAGCCTTTCTAGGTATCTTTTGGCACCGCTGGATTTGTTAGTCTTCAGGAGGGTGCTCTCGGTTAGTCGGTCGATCGCAAGTCCAGGCCCACAAGCACGTGGGCCACGTCGGAAAGGTCGCCAATGATGGCCCGCACCGGGTTTGGCAGCCACCGCACCACCGTGGGAATGGCGAGGATCTGGTCCCCCTTGGCCAGTTGGGGCTGCTTCAACAGGTCGATCACCGAGATGCGATAGCGGCCCTTGAGATGGCTTTCACAGATCTTCTTCAGGTTCGCCAACGCCCGCAATGACTTGGGGGTCGAGTCCATGATGTAGAGGCGCAGTTGCCAGAGTTTGGCGGGCCGGGGCGAGGCGGGGCGTTTTACCGGGTTGGTTTTCATGAGAGTCTCTTCCCGTTCCGGCCATTGCCCGCCGTGCCGTTCGAAGCCTTGGCATCGGCCTGGCGCAGGCGGCCCGACTCCGCCCGCTCGTTGGTTAACATGAGCGTGCTTGTTCCGACCTGCTCGTCAATTCGACGCAATTCGACGGCTTCGGCCTCATAGTCGGACCGAAGCCCGCTGATTTGCCGCTCGATGGCGGCGCGTTTGCGCTCGATTTCCCGCTTGCGGCGGGCGGCTTCCTGCTGGGCCGTCAGCACGGCGGCCTTTTCGAGGGCGCCTTGCGCGGCCCGCGCCGAGCCGGTCAAGACGCCGCTGGCCCCGATGTAGGCGTCGACGACGTCGATGCCATGATCGGAGATCAGGAACTCGCGGATCTGGTTCGAGTGTTTCATGCCGCGAGCCTTGAGCACATAGAGCACGCGGTTGCGTTCGCCGTTGCCTTCGTAGTCCTGCAGGAGCAGCCAGGAGTCCATAAGCGACGACATCCCGGCCTCGCTTTGTTGCAGCGTATGGCCTCCCTGCGTCAGGCTGGTGAAGAGGGTCGTGACCTGTCCGGCCTTCAGGTAGTCGATCAGGCGGGTCACCATCCCCTTGCCTTCGGAAAGGGTGCCCATGTCCATCAGGCTGGTGATGGGGTCCACGATGACGACATGGGGTTGAAACGCGGCGATCTCCTTGAACATCGTGGCCAGGTGCATTTCCAGGCCATAAAGCGAGGGCCGGGCCGAGTGGAACCGGAGCAGCCCGCGTTTCACGAGCGGCTCCAGGCGCAACCCGATGGAATGCATGTTGCGGATGATCTGATTGGGCGATTCCTCGAAGGAGAAAAACAGGGTGCGTTCGCCGCGCAGGGCGGCGGCCTGGGCGAAATTGGCGGAGATGATGGTCTTGCCGGTGCCGGCCGTGCCGGTGAGCAGGATGCTGCTGCCGCGGAAAAATCCCCGCCCGCCCAGCATGGCGTCGAGCCGGGGGATGCCGGTGGCGATCCGCTCGGTCGAGACCTTGTGATTCAGCCCCAACGAAGTGATGGGCAGGACACTCAGGCCGTCTTCGCCGATCAGGAACGGAAATTCATTGGTGCCGTGCAGCGCGCCGCGATACTTCACCACCCGGAGGTGACGTGTGGCGATCTGGTCGTTGACCCGGTGATCGAGCAGGATGACGCAATCCGAGACGTATTCCTCCAATCCGTGGCGCGTGAGTTGCTCCCGCCCGCGCTCGGCGGTGATGACCGCAGTCACGCCCTTGTCCTTGAGCCAGCGGAAGAGGCGGCGCAACTCGCTGCGCAGGATGGTCTCGTTGTGCAGGCTGGCGAACAACGCTTCCAGCGTGTCCAGCACGACGCGCTTGGCCCCGATCGAATCGATGGCGTAGTTGAGCCGGACGAAAAGTCCCTCGAGGTCGTATTCCCCGCTTTCCTGGATTTCGGCGGACTCGATATGGACATAGTCGAGCACGATCTTCTTGCGCCGCACCAGGCCCACCAGGTCGAATCCGAGCGACGCGACGTTGGCCGTCAGCTCGGCTTCCGTCTCCTCGAAGGCGATCAGGACACCCGGCTCATTGAACTGCACCGCACCACGCACGAGAAACTCCGCGGCCAGCAGGGTCTTGCCGCAGCCCGCGCTGCCACAGACCAGGGTGGGGCGCCCGCGGGGTAAGCCGCCGCCGGTGATTTCGTCGAGGCCCTGGATGCCCGTGCGGCATTTGGGCAGGATGACAGGCTGTGCGGGGACGGAATTTGGATGCTTTTTCTTCATTGACAGGAGTTTTTCGGGGACAGCGCACCCGAGCGGGCGAACCGTTTGACCCGCGCAGCAGTAAGGGCCATCGGCTGTGGGCGCGCCATGGGGCCTAACCCTACCGGACTCCCCTCCAGGAGCCGCCGGCCGGTCGCCCTGCCGGCGTTGGTCCCGGAATTCTGGTCGCGCACTTTTGTCAGGAATGACTGCGGCGGCGGACCTCCAAATGCAGTCGCTCGACCTCCAGCCAGAGCGGGCGGACCTGAGGCAGCGCGCGTCGGCTGACCCCGAAATGCCGCCGATAGTGTTCGATGCGGCGAATCTCCTCCAGGGCGTCTTCGTCGAAGGTTGGAGCGCCGTCGGTCGCGGTACCGTCGGACTCGAGCAGGCCGAGCCGCCAATAGTAGCGGACCATGTCCGGATGCACGCCGGTGAGAAACGCGGCGTCCTCGAGCGAGTAGGCCGGGAGCGCACCGGCCGGCACGCAGACGATCGTGAGTGTGGGATTGGTGTAGAAGATGAAATCGGTCATGGTGGTCGTTTGGGGTCAGATCACCCGCAGGACAATCTTGCCGCGCGTGTGCCCGCGCTGGCTCAGCTCCTGCCCCCGGGTGGCGTCCGAGAGCGGCAGCGTGGTCTCGACGATCACCTTGAGTTTTTCGTCGTCGGCCAGCCGCGCGATCTCGGCCAGTTGGGCCGCGTTGGGCTGGGTGAACACAAAGGCCTGGCGCACGCCGTGCTTCGCGGCGGATTCGGCTGAAGGCGGACTGACGATCGAAACCAGGATGCCGCCGGGTTTGAGCACCTTCCACGAGCGTTCCTGGGTCTCGCCGCCCATGGTGTCGAGGATCAGGTCCACCGGCTCCACCGCGTCCTCAAAGCGTACGGTCTGGTAGTCGATGATCTGGTCCACCCCGAGCTTGCGCAGGTAAAGATGGTTGCGGGCCGAGGCCGTGCCAATCACGTGGGCGCCCTTCCCTTTGGCGAGTTGCACCGCGAGGCTGCCGACTCCGCCGGCGGCGGCGTGGATCAGCACGCGCTGACCCTCCTGCAATCCGCCGGCGTCGAAGAGCGTCTGCCAGGCGGTCAAGCCCGCGAGGGGCAGCGCGGCCGCATGGAGGTGGTCGATGGACCTGGGTTTCAAGGCCACCTCGGATTCCTTGATAACGATGAACTCCGCGTAGGCCCCGTCGCGGGCGATGTCCGGGCGGCTGAACACTTCGTCGCCCACTTTCAGCCGCGTGGTGCCGGCGCCGAGTCCCTCGACCACGCCGGACACGTCCCAGCCCAGCACCAGCGGCAGCGTGTGGTGGAGCATTTCCTGGAGATGACCCTCGCGGATTTTCCAGTCCACCGGGTTGATCGCGGCGGCGTGGACGCGGACGAGCACCTCCCCGTCGCGCGGATGGGGCAGGGGCGCGTTGGCATACACGAGCACGTCGGGCCCGCCGTATTTGAAGATGCACACTGCCTTCATGGTTCTCATGGTAAATGCCGTGGCCGGCTCGCGTAGAATTCCCGCGATTTCGCGAGCAACTGGTCGGTGGTCAGGTGGTGCTCGTCCACGACGAGCGTGCCGATGACCCGCGCGGCCACCGCCGGGCGATGTTGTTTCACCCAGGCGATGAACTGGTCCATCTCGCTGCTCATGCCCGTGCCCGCGCCAAAGACGAGGATCGGGCCGTCGGCCTGGAGGGCATCGGCGACCGGCTCGAAGAAACTGTTCGGATCGGGTTTTTCCATCCCCCGGGAAAAATCCTTCGAGTGGTGCGCATGGCGGAAATAGTCGTCGGGCTCGTGCGGCAGGATCTGCTGCGGCACGGTTCCCCGCACCGGCGACTGGAATATCCGGGCCTCATGATGGTCGATCACGAGCAGCCAGTGGGTCTCGTCGCCGGGCATCTCCGGGAGGTTTGTCCCCGTGCGCTCGAGAAAATGGCGCAGCGCCATCACTTCATCCGTGCTCCCGACGTCCTTGGTCCGGCCCGCGGGCAGGATCATGCTTTGCCCGTTGCAGGTCACCTTGTGGTCGCCGTTGGGTCCGGTGTCGACCTGGCCGAGCTCGCGGAAAAGCGCGTGGACGTCCTGCCACTTCAGGTTGTGGGAGACCGGATGCTGGAAGATCCGTTGATAGGTGCGCAGGGGGGAGCCGGCGAGGGTGGTGGTTGCATTCATTTATGGGGAGGTGCGGAGCGACTGGCGGGACCTCCGTCTGGCTTGGTTCACCAGCGGGGACGCGGCAGACTCTCAGGATGCGCTTTTTTTCCCCCGCAGGCGATGGGGTCTAACCCGGGGCCGCGGCCCGGCAGCGGCGGATCCGGCTCCGCGGGCCGGCGCTGAAGGCTGCGAAACCGGGTAACGCCCCATGGAAGGCGGCGGCGCCGGGGCGTAGTCTGCGGCGGCATCCCCATCGGGGTGCCCGGCCGTCGCCATTCTGGCGGACGGCGAAAAACAAAAATCATGAACACACTCGAAATCAAGGGCGACTGGAACATCACCAAGGGCAAATTGAAGCAAAGGTGGGCGAAGCTCACCGACGACGATCTCAAGTTCGTCGACGGCCAGATGGAGGAGCTGTACGGCCGGATTCAGAAGCGCACCGGGGAATCCCGCGAAGCGGTCGAAAAGGCGGTCAAGGAATCCTCGAAGAATTGTGGCTGCCCGTAAACCCGCGCGCCGGACCGGTCCCGACGGGCCGGTCCGACCGGACCACCCATGAAAAACCACGTTTACAAGCTCATTGAGCTCACCGGCACGTCGACGGTTTCCATCGAGGACGCCGTCGGCACCGCCCTGAAGCGCGCGCACAAGACCATCAAGAACCTCAGTTGGTTCCAGGTGGTCGACACCCGCGGCGACATCGACAAGGGCAAGGTGCACCACTGGCAGGTGACGATCAAGGTGGGCTTTTCCGTCAACTCCTGATTGCCGGCAGCCGGCGAGCGCCGGTGGCGCCGCGGGCTGCCGCCAACCCAAACAACACCATGACAAAAGAGAATATCAAACCCGGAGCGATCGTCAGCCGCGACCAGATGATCCAGCTGCTGAACGAAGACCTGGCGGGGGAATACCAGGCCATCATTGCCTACACGGTGTACAGCCAAGTGCTGAAGGGCGCCGCCTACACCGACATCGCGCGGGAACTGGAGACCCACGCCGGGGAGGAACTCGCGCATGCAATCAAGATCGCCAAACAGATCGACTATCTGGGCGGCATGCCGGGAGTGACTCCCAAACCGGTCAAGACATCCAACGACCCGGTCGAGATGCTGACCGCCGACCTCGAAAACGAAAGGGTGACTGTGGCGCGGTATCGTGAACGCATCCGCCAGGCGGAGGCCATGGGGGAATTTGCGCTGAGCGAAACCCTGCGCGGCATCATCGCACAGGAGCAGGAGCATGAAATCGATTTGAGCTCGGCCCTGGGCATCAACGTGCCGCCGCCGTGAAGGTGGGCGCGCCGGGATGTTTCGGCATCGCCCGAAGGTGACGCCGGGTAACACCCCATGGGCCCGGGGAATGCTATCGCTTACATTCCCCGCCAGCGGCGCCCGTCAGGCCGCCGAACAGACAGCCATCGAACATTCTCGGGTGGGCACGCGGACCCGGTCGCCGGACTCAAGTCCTGGCCGCCGGAATCGCGAACTCGCCCGGAACAGCCAAGTCAAAAAATGAAAAACTCCACCTCAGTCTCAAAACTGGCGTCGCTTCTCGCGCTCGCCGGTGCCCTCGCTCTCGGCGGTTTCGCCGGTGGCTGCGCCTCGACTCCCACCAGTGACAGCACCGGTCAGTATGTCGACGACACCGTCATCACCACCAAGGTGAAGAGCGCGCTCGTGGCCGACGAAGCCGTCAAGGCATTCGCGGTCAGCGTTGAAACCGTCAAGGGCGTCGTTCAGCTCAGTGGCTTCGTGAACACGGCGGCCCAGAAATCCGCCGCGGGTGAAGATGCGGCGGCGGTAAAAGGCGTCAAGGACGTCAGGAACAATCTCATCGTCAAGTAGGCCGTTTGACTGGGACGCCCACGCCGCTGCGCAAGGGAACGGGAGGCGGAAGTCCTCCGGGTCTCTCGTCCGGGTCGGTTCCGGACACCCTGGCGGTGCTCGAGGTCGACCCCGAGATCGGACTTGCACCGACGGAGGTGGAAGCCCGGCGAAAGGAGCACGGCTACAACGAGGTGGCCGTGCAAAAAGAGCACCCGGTCCGTCAGTTTCTCGGGAAATTCTGGGGCCTCTCGGCGTGGATGCTCGAATTGATCATGGTGCTTTCGGCGGTGCTGGGAAATTATTCGGACCTTGTCGTGGTGAGTACATTGCTGGTGATAAACGCCGTGGTGGGTTTCGCGCAGGAGCATCGGGCGGCTGGCGTCGTCGCGGCTTTGCGGCTGCGGCTGCAGGTCAGCGCGCGCGTTCGTCGCAGTTCGGAATGGCGGGCGGTCCCCGCCCGGGAGCTGGTTCCGGGCGATATCGTTCGCGTGCGGTCGGGCGACATCGTTCCTGCCGATGTGAAGCTTCTCACCGGGGCGACGACCATCGACCAATCCGCCCTAACGGGCGAGTCGAAGGATGTCGACCGGTCTCCGGGGGACGTGCTCTCGTCCGGCTCCGTCATTCGCCACGGTGAAGGCAACGGAGTGGTGATTCTAACCGGAGCGAGCACCTATTTTGGGCGCACCACCCAACTGGTGCAGGAAGCGCGGCCGAAACTTCACATTGAGGCGGTCGTCGCGAAAGTGGTCCGATGGCTCTTTGTCATCGTTGGCGCGGTGCTGGGAGTTGTGCTGGTGCTTTCGGTGGCCCGCGGCGTCCCGTTCGCCGAGATGATCCCGATTCTGCTCGTCTTGCTGATGAGCGCGATCCCGACGGCGCTCCCGGTCATGTTCACCGTCAGCACGGCCGTCGGGTCGAGGGAATTGGCCAGGCATGGTGTCCTGGTCACCCGCCTGAGCGCTTCGGAGGATGCCGCGACGATGGACGTGCTTTGCGTGGACAAGACCGGAACGATCACGATGAACCAACTGGCGGTCACCGCTTTGACCCCGCTGGCGGGTGGGTCCGAAGCCGACCTGCTCTTTGCCGGCGCGTGTGCCTCGCAGGAGGCCAACCAGGACCCGATTGACCTGGCATTTCTGGCGGCGGCGGAGGAGCGCCACACCTTTGTGGGCCGCCCCAAGGTCACGCCGGTGTCCTTCGCGCCGTTCGATGCCAAAAACCGGCGGACGGAGGCCGTGGTCGAACAGGGCGGCCGCCGATTCCGGGTGATGAAAGGTGCGGTTCGAACCATCGCCGAGGCCTGCGGACTCCAGCCCGCGGCGATCGCGGAGTTGGAAACGAGTGCCAGCGAATCGGCGGCCAAGGGCTACCGGACGCTGGCTGTGGCTCGCGGTCCCGAGGGGGGCGCGCCCGCACTCGTCGGACTGGTGTCGCTTTTTGATCCGCCCCGGCCGGACGCCCGGGAACTGATCGCGGCGCTGCAGAGTCACGGTGTTGCGGTGAAGATGCTCACGGGTGACGCGCTATCCGTGGCGAGTGAAATGGCCCGGGGCGTGGGGTTGCCGAACATTCAGCGGCTGGCAGACCTCAAGGCGGCGAGCGCACAGCCCGGCAAACAGGTTGCCGATCTCTTTGCCGGAGCCGATGGCTTCGCGGAGGTGTTTCCGGAAGACAAATATGTCGTGGTGCAGCACCTGCAGGCGGCGGGGCACGTCACCGGCATGACGGGGGACGGGGTCAACGATGCTCCCGCGCTGCGCCAGGCCGAGGTCGGCATCGCCGTCAGCACCGCGACCGACGTGGCCAAGGGTGCGGCCAGCGTCATCCTGACGGCGCCGGGCCTGGCGAACATTGTGACTTTGGTGGAACAGGGGCGGTCCATCTATCAGCGGATCCTGACGTGGATCATCAACAAGATCAGCCGCACGATCCTGAAGGCGGCGTTTGTGGCCATCGCGTTCGTCGTGACCGGCAAGTTCGTCGTTTCCGCTTTCAGCATGCTTCTGTTGGTTTTCATGACCGACTTTGCCAAGATCGCGCTCGCCAATGACAATGTCCGGCCATCCAAAAAGCCGGAGACGTGGAACATCGGGGGTTTCATGCTGGTGGCCGCAGTCCTGGGCGTGGCGATGCTGGCTGAGACGCTCCTGTTTCTCTGGGTCGGGTGGGCGCGCTTAAATTTGGCGGGCAACAGTGAAGGCCTCTACACCTTCAGCTTCCTGCTGTTGCTCTATTTTGCTGTCTTCTCGGTGTTGTCCGCGCGCGAACGGAGCTGGTTCTGGTCCACGATGCCCGGCAAGGCGCTGCTGGTCTCCCTTGTGGCCGAGACACTGGTGGGCACAGTTCTGACCCGCTTGGGCCTGCCGGGCCTCCGGCCGCTGACGTGGGCGGAAACGCTGGCGATTTTTGCCTATGCGATGGGCTCATGTCTCATTGTCAACGACGCAGTGAAGGTCGCGATGATCAGGTGGCGCGTCCCGGCGGCGGTTGCCTGACCGGCCAGCACGCTTTTTCAGCGTCAACGACGGGCGGGCGCGCTCGCGCAACCCAGTCCCGCGTGCGAAGAAGCCGTGCCTCCCGGGAATCACGCCAGACCGATGAGGCCCGTTACCGTCAACACCCCATGGTGACGGCATAGCGGCGGGTGTACGTTCGTGGGATGAAACAAAACACATTTACGCGCCGGTTGCCCTTGGCCTCCGTGCGCACCGGATTCCGACTGGCGTCGGTAATCGCCTGCGGCGGCGCTCTCGGCTTTCTGGCCGGTTGTTCCTCCGAGCCCACCTCGCACGTCGTGTCGGCCCCGCCGCCGCCGCCGCCGAACCGTGCGGTGACCACGACCACGACCACCACGGCCCCGGTCGCAGTGGTGAGCCAGCCGGTGGTCGTGGGAAACACGGCCTACGTGACCACGTCGAACGCGACGCCGGTCGTGAGCACCACGGTGATCACCCAGGCCCCGCCGGCGCTCCAGCAGGAGGTCGTCCTGGCCCAGCCAACGCCGCAGCATGTCTGGCTCCGCGGTTACTGGACCTGGCGCAACGAGCAGTACGAGTGGATGGCCGGGCATTGGGAACTTCCCCCGAGCTCGAACGCCGTCTGGGTGGCGCCCCGCTGGGAACAGCAGGGCAATGCGTACCGATTCTATGAAGGTTATTGGAGCTGAACCAGCCCCGGCGCGAAGCGAAGCCCACGCATGCGCAGAATCATTCGGTCCCTCCCCGCACGGGAGGGACCTTTTTATGGCAGCCCACCTGCGACCGGGGCAGCAGTGGGTTTCACCCCATATTCCTTTCGCGGGTTCCCGCTTAACCTTCCCGCGCCCGGCAACAAATTGACGCTTCGCTCCGGTGAGCGTCCGTCTCTGCTCAACGCCATGAAGATCACTCCTGAGTTTCAGCAATTCTCCTGGCCGGGCCGTTGTGTGCGGCGCCGGGCGGATCAACCGGCAGGCACTGACTTGGCCGCCGCGCTGGCGTCGACCGGAAGCCGGGCCCGCAACCGATTCCGGACCTACCCGCCGCGCCCGCGGCCCGAAGCACCCGCGGTCCCCTCCCTGTCCGGCCTTCGACCATGAAAATTCCTCTCCTGATTGCCGCCACCCTTTGCGTCGCGTCTGCCCTCCAGGCGCAAGCTTCGGGTTCGATCTATTCTCCCGAGCAGTTGGACGAGCTGGTCGGGCCGATTGCGCTTTACCCGGACCCCTTGGTTGCGCTGGTCCTTCCGGCGTCGACCGACCCCGCTGATCTCGCGCTCGCGGCGAGCTACCTGGCGGCCGGGAGTCCTGCGGGCGGCATCGAGGCACAGCCGTGGGAGGCCAGCGTCAAGGCGTTGGCGCACTATCCCGACGTGGTGAGGTGGATGAACGACAACCTCGACTGGACGCAGGCCCTGGGCGCTGCGTTTGCCCAGCAGCCGACCGATGTCATGAAATCGGTCCAGCAGCTTCGGGCCCGGGCGCGGGCGGCCGGCACCTTGGTGGACACGCCGCAGCAGCGGATCGACATGGAGGGTGACGCGATTCGCATCATTCCGTCGCAGGCCAACGAGATCTTTGTGCCGGAGTACGATCCGGCGATTGTCTACGAGACGCCGGTCGGATACTCGGGCCCGTTCATTACGTTCGGAATCGGATTTCCGGTGGGCGCGTGGCTGGGCTACGAGTGCAATTGGGACGATTTTGGCATTTGGTACGGACCGTGGAATTCCGGCTGGGGTTACCGGCGGGACTGGCGCCATCCCGGCAGCGGCGCGAATGCCTGGCGGGCTTGGCGGCCCGATTCACGGCGCACCCGCGAACTGGTGCGCAATTCCTACCGACCGGAAAGCCGCCTGCCGACTGCCCGGATCATCGGAGGCTACCGGGCGCCGGTTCGCCAGCCGGCCGCTGCCCCCCGTCCCATGGTCTCCCGGGGATCGGTCCAGCCAGATTACCGCGGTCGGCCGGTCGCCGCGCCGCGGCCGGCGAGCCCGGCACCGTCAAGCCGACTCTTCGGCGGATACGATCGCGGCAGCCAGACGCGCGATTTCAGCGGCCGCGGACAACAGAGCCGGTCGTCTCCGGTCCATCCAATTTCCCCGCGGAAGACGGCCCCGGCCCGCGCGTCCGGACCAGCCCGCGCGCCCGCACCGGCCCCGCCGGGCGCACGCGAGCGGCATTGATCCTCCCCTCCAACCCACTGTCACCATGACTCCCTTTCTGCAGAACCTACGTTCCATTTTTGTGCTGGCTGCGGCTATCGCGCTGGTTGCCGGCGCGGCCTCCGCGCCCCCGGCCGAATCTGCACGGAGATTCGGCTCGCCCGACGAGGCGGTCAAGGCGCTCGCGGCGGCGACCGAGGCCGGCGATCGGGCGACGCTCGAGGCGATCTTCGGACCCGCCGTGAAGGAACTCCTCTCGGGCGACGCGAAGCAGGATGCCCTTGAGTTTGCCGAGTTCGCGAAGCTGGTCGGGCAGTACCACCAACTCGTCGCGAAGGCCGACAACCGGTTTGTGCTTAACCTGGGCGATCAGAACTGGCCGTTTCCGATTCCGATCGTGAAGGAGGCCGGCGCGTGGTTCTTTGATACCGCGGCGGGCAAGGATGAGATCGTCAACCGGCGCATCGGCGAAGGCGAGCTGACCGCCATCGGCGTGTGCCGGACCTACCTTGCGGCGCAACGCGAGTATGCCAGCGAGGATCGCGTGGGCGACGGCGTGCTCGGATTTGCGCAGCGAATCAAAAGCACCCCGGGCCGGAAGGACGGCCTCTACTGGACGGCGGCACCCGACGAGGAGCAGAGTCCCTTTGGTCCGCTGATCGCCGAGGTCCACGCCGAAGGCTATGGTGGCAAGACCGCCGAGGGTGAGCCGCAACCCTTCCATGGTTACCGTTTCAAGATTTTGACAGCCCAGGGTGCGTCCGCGCCTGGCGGTGCCTACAACTATGTCATCAACGGCAGGCTGATCGCCGGTTTCGCGTTGGTCGCCTATCCGGTCCACTGGGGCGAGTCCGGGGTCATGACGTTCATCGTCAATCAGTGGGGCCGAATCTACGAACGAAATCTCGGGGCAGACAGCGCTGCCCTGGCCGCGGCCCTGACCGACTTCGACCCCGATCCGGATTGGAAAGCGGTCCCGTCGCCCTGAATGCCGGCGCCGAGAGGGTAACAACCCATGTCGGTTCCGCAATTTTCGGGCTACTTTCGTGCGAACCTCCACTTATGTTTTTCCGTCCTCGAAATCGAAAATCATGCCAATGAACTCCCTGCATCGCCGGGTTGTCATCGTCGCCCTTGCGTCCCTGGCGGGTTTCGGGTTTCTCGCGTCCGCCCGGGCTGCGACCTTCCCGGCGCTCAACAGCCCCGCGTCTCCGGAGCACCGCGCCGGCAAACTCGTTTGGGCTGACTTGTTCACCACCGATCCCGCTGGCGCGACCAATTTCTACTGCCGCCTGCTGGGCTGGACCGCCGCGACGCTCGACCAAAAGGGGGAAAGCTACACGGTGTTCAGCAACGGCGACCGGCCGGTGGCCGGATTGGCACCGCGCTCGGGCAGGGGCGGCGATCATCCGTCCCGCTGGATCGGCTACTTCGCGGTCACAGACATTGCCGCCACCCTGCAGGGGGTGACGAAGAATGGCGGAAAGCTGCGCGCACCGGCGCACAATTTCCCGGACCGTGGCCGCCAGGCAATCGTCGCGGACAAGGACGGCATCCCCATTGGTCTCCTTCAATCGAGCTCGGGGGATCCCCTCGATGGCGAGCCAAAGGCAGGTGACTGGAACTGGTTTGAACTTTACGTCAAGGCCCCGAAAGATTCGTCGGATTTTTATCGTGCGGCCATCGGTTTCGACGTGGCGCCGGAAACGAACTCCGACCGGAAGAGCGATTTTGTGCTTTCAAGCGTCGGACAGGCCCGCGGAGGGATTGCCCCGCTGCCCGAGGGAGCTGACGTGAAGCCGAGTTGGCTGGGTGTAATCCGCGTCGCGGACCTCGACAAGATCCTGGCCCTGGTCCCGGGGCTCGGAGGCGAAGTGCTGGTCGCTCCCCATGAATTCGAATTCGGGAGCCGGTTTGCCATCATTCTGGACTCCACCGGCGGCACAGTCGGCCTCGTTCAATACGCGGACAACGCCAATCCGGCCAACAACCCATGAAACAAAATTTCAGAATGCTCCTTGGTTCCTTGATCCTTGCCGGCCTGGCCGTCGCCTGGACCGGTTGCATTGTGCCCGGCGGCCGGGGTGGCGGCTACGGCGGAACGGTTTGGTTTCCGGACGGCCCTTGGCTCGACGGCGGCGGCCGCGGCGGCCATGGTGGTTACGTCCATCCTGGTGGCGGGGGCAGGCACCGGTGACCACGGGGAGAATGGAATGCACCCAGCACCCGCCTTGGCGTCGGGTGAACGACACGTTGGCGCTCGGAACAGCCGTCCACTCAGTGGCCGCGGTTCGAGGTGCGGCACCGTTCGAACCTTGATCGCGCGTTGGCCGATCTGTGCGTGGAAGCCGGACCGCAGCACGGGCGGCCCGGAATAGCATCACGCGCGTGGGCCGTCGGTCTTTTCGGCGGCCTTGGCGGCTTGGTGCATCCGGTCGCGTTCGGCTTTGGCGACGCCCTGGTCAAAAAGTTGCTCCGTTTCGCTCCGACCTTCGGCGTCCTCGTCCTCGTCGGCGGATTCCGGCGCCTGGTGCCCGACCGAGCCGGGGAGAGGATCCCAGCGCTCGGACTCCGGCACCGAGACCGGTTTTTCTTCCGGCGGCGCCGACTCCGTCGCGCCCGTCAATTCGCGCCCGGCTTCCTTCCGGTCGGCGGGCGAGGAATGGGCGGGGTCGCGACCGGCGAATGCGGCGAGCATTCGGGCCCGGGCGGCCACCATCGTCGGCGTCACCGGGCCGATGTCGGCGGAGTTCTCGGTGAGAACTCCCTTGTTGGGCAGGTTTTTTTTCATGGAAATAGGCTGCGAGTCACCGCGCCGCGCCAAGAGGCGGGCCATCCGCGATGGCGGTAGGAGGCGATCTCGTACTGGCGGGTGATGGGCTGGTCCGTCTCGATCACGGGACTGCGCTCGATTCGCTTCCGGTGCAGTTTTATGGGCAGCGAGTTGTCGAGCCGGTCGAGGCTCCCGAACGGACGGGGGGAGAGCAGGACGAGACGTCCGGCCAACCATGGCCCGGTGTCCGCCACCAAACAGCGGAACACCCAGGCCTTCGCGTCGAAGAAGAAATCCTTCACGTGCCCGATGTCTCCGTCCAGGGCGGTGAGTTTCATCCCATAGAGGTCTTTGAGGTTTTGCCTCATGATCACGTTCCGGCGTGGTGCCGGAGGAATTCGCTCGATCCGGACTGGCGCTGCGGGCCTGTCTCGGGGTCGGCACGGGTTTCGGGGTTCAGCACACGGCATCGTAGCCCGAAATCCTGGCGGGAACCATGGGGTGTTATCCGGCGAAGGATTTTCTCTCCGGCGAAACTCCGGACGCGTGAAAATTTGATTCGCAGAGGCCGTTTGGCACGGCGCGGCGCCGACAAATAGTACAAGACCCCATGGTGTGATTCGGAGCAGTGAACTAAAGTACCGGATGAACAAAACTCTTAGATTAGCCAGCGTGGCGCTCTGCGCCACAGCTGTTGCGGCAATCGCCTTTGCCGACCGACTCGATTACACGGCTCAAGCCGTGGCAATCTTCGCCGACCAAGCCCCGGCCGGCGTCACCTCCCACGTCGGCTCCGGCCGAACCAACTGGATGAGCAGCGACAATTTTGTCGGCTCCGTCATCAGCAGCAACACTGCCTTGGCCAGCCCGGTCTATCGCCAGAGCGTCTTCGAACAGTTCACGCACCTGGCCGTCGCTCCGGCGGATTGCTCGGGTGGAAACAAAGTCCCCGATGGCGCCAATACGGTCGCCTTGCTCGGACTCTCCACTCTTGGACTTGTGGCGATCCGCCGCTGGTTCTCGATGAGGGCCTGATTCCTTCAACCCAGGGCCCGCCGCGAAGGCGGGCTCTTCCGGCGCCTCGTCGCCACCTTTCCAAGTTATTTCGCCACCCACCGGTGGCGCCACGCAGATTCCATGAATTCATCCAATCACCCGTCCGAAAACGAGAGAACATTCCCGATGCCAACACCCGACCGGCTGCCCGGTTGGAAGCGCGCCTTGGACCTGGTGGGCAGCCTGGCCGCCATGCCGCTGCTGTTGCTTTGCACCGCCGCCCTGGCGCTGGTGATGAAAATTGTCTCGCCCGGACCGGCCTTTTTCCGGCAGGAGCGCGTGGGCTACCGCGGCCGGCGGTTCTGGATCTACAAGTTTCGCACGATGAAGACCGGGGCCGACGCCTCCGGGCACAAGGCGTACTTCAAGGATCTGGTCAGCACCAATGCGCCGATGCAGAAGCTGGACGTGCAAGGTGACAGCCGGCTCATTCCGGGCGCTTGGTTGCTCCGGGCCTCGGGCCTCGACGAACTGCCCCAACTCATCAACGTCCTCCGCGGCGACATGAGTCTGGTGGGTCCGCGTCCCTGCATCCCCGGCGAATTTGATTTGTATCAGCCCTGGCAGCGACTGCGATTCGCCGCCGTGCCCGGCCTGACCGGACTCTGGCAGGTCTCCGGCAAGAACCGGACAACCTTTGATGAAATGGTCCACCTGGACATCCGCTACGTCGCGGAGCTGTCGCCCGGCCTGGACCTGCGGATCATTCTCGCCACCCTGCCGGCGCTGATTACCCAGATTTACGACACTCGCCTCGGCCGGTTGTCGAGGGCCCAGTTGAACGATGTGCGGACGCCCGTGTCGATCACGGCGAATGCGGTGGAGGTTTGAGCCGGATGCGCGGGCCGGGTGACTGCGGGGCCGCGGTCGAGCGCGCGACCCGAGGGACCGTCCGGTAGGCGAAGACCCCATAGTCCTACGCCCGGGCAATTGAGTATTGTCGCTGGGTCGTCGCTATACACTTCCAACCCGCCGGCCAGGTCGGCCCGAGCATACCCTTCGTCCGAAAAAATGCGCATCGCCATTCCCGCTTTGGTTGACCCAGCTGCGAGTATCGTCATTCGAACGCCGTCGCACGGCCCGTTCTCGCTCAGGCTCATCGATTGCGCCGAGGGCATCAGCAAGCGTGTGATCGCGTTGGGCCACGCTTCCGTCGGCCGACACGATGTGTCGCATGACATTCCGGTTCATAAGATTGCCCGGTCCCTTTATGACGGCTTCGAGGTGAATGCAGAGGTGCCGATCGACGTGGTCACCGAGATCCTGGATGCGTTGATTGCGGCGCGGTTGGCGAAAGTGGTGGCGTGAGAGGGGCGCCAGTGGGCTCCCGCTGTCCGGCTGCCGCGTGAACCGAATGTTCATCTGCGGGCTGGCATGAGTCGTGCAGAAAACGCGCTGGCAACATGAAGAAGCCCTCCGCAAAGACCTCCAAGCCCAAGCCATCCGCCAAGGTTGCCCGGGCGGTCCGCGGGCGCAGGACCAGGCGGAAACCAACCGGTCAGGGCGGCCGGACGATCACCTGGACGGTGGGCTGATGAAGGGTGGTGCGCGCATCGGCCGGCGGCCAGCCGCAGCCGCTGGGTGTTCCCGTTCTCTCTGGCCCGTCTCGCGCGATGCGTGGCCGGGTGCGGACCGGTGCTCAAACTGCCAGCCGGGGAGCCCGCGCCGAGGCGAGCTTTGCGCACGCCTGGGTCGGCTCGGAGCCGTGGTCGATCACCTGCCCGCTGGCGTTGACGATTGCCCAGCGCCAGATGCCCGGCAGTTCCTGTTCGGTCAGGGCGAAACTCGTGGCGTCGGCCGGACTGTCAATTTCCAGCGTCGACAGTGAGAAGAGGCAGTTCTCCGAGAAGGCGGCGGCTTGCGCGGCCGAGGCGCAGCATTGGAAGCTGTGCCAGGTGGGGTCCAGGTGGTTCATGACGGAGTCCGTGCCCGACAATACCAGATGCCGGTGGTCCGGCGCTATGGGGTCTAGTCCGACCCTTTCGCACCGCGGAGGGTCGAAAGTTCGCCCGGTCGGGCTGACGATTTCAGGACGCGCCGCGCCCCGGTCGCGCTGCCTGCCGGGCGGGCGGAATTTTCAGCGGAACATTGGAACCTCCCTGCGAAATTTCCAGGCGAGCGGGCGGTCCGTCTTGGGCGGAAGCACTGAGCAGGGCTGGAGATCGCTCGACGACAGGTTCGGCTGCGGTTGGCTGCCAGGGATCGGCGGATGCCCCATCGGGTGGGGGCAGGACAGGTTGCGCGGCGGGAAGCGGCTTCCTCAGGCGGGCGGCGGCCACGCGACGCCCTGCAATTCGGGCGGAAGCTGTTTGGGATCGACCGGATAGATCAACTGGAGGTTACCCTTCTCGTGTGGTTCGAACTCGGCGTCCGGCGCTCCGACAATCAGCCAAAGCACGTCGGCGTCGGTATCGTTGAACACCTGGCGGAGGCTGGCGGGACCGACAAGGACGCCGCCCAGTCGCGGAACGGTCAGCGTGGCGCCACCCACGCGCATGCGCCCAGTGCCCTCCACGACAAAGTAGAACTCCTCGGCCCGTAAATGTCGGTGGAGGGTATTGGCGCTCTTCGGCGGCAGCCGCCACAAGCGCGCCCCGAGGATCTCGCTGCCGGTGCGCTCGAGGAAGTCCGCGTTGGGAATGCGCATCAGGTTGGAGGGGCGCCAGGCGAGCTCGCCGGGCGGTATCAACCGGTAGCCTTCAATCGGCTTCATGGCCTGGAAGTTGCCCGCAATATCCGCGCGGGGCGCTGGCCTGGCAGACCCCGCCGGTCGAAGGTGTGGACCGGGCGGATTTCCGTCCGCCACCCGAGTTTTTCGCCGGCGGCGATTTGGGTGGTCGGATGCCGGGAAGCCACCTTGATGGCGGCGGCCATGTTCCGCGCCTCCACGACATAGATGCAGCCAATCATTTGGCGGCTGCCCCGAATCGGGCCGCGGGTTAGCCGCACCTTCCCTCGAACCCGCTGCAGGTGCCGGGCCTCAGTTGCCACACCAGCGACAACGAGCACCTTCCTGCTCCGATAGAAGTTGGCCATGTGGGTTGGGCAGTCGCTCATCGCCGCGGCGAGTTGGGCCTTGGAAAGGGCCTTCATCTTCGCGGGATCGTAGTAGCCCACGCACAGGTATTTCATAGGGGCGTCCTCACGGTTGGCTGGCCGCGCATGAAGCCAAACCTGGTGGTCGAGGTCAACCGCCGGTTGGCCGGCCGCCGGGCCCCCAGCCTCGCGCGGGACGGTCACGGCGGGGTTTCACCCCATGGGTGGGGCCGGTCGGTTGGCGTAAACTCAATCTCAGAAGACCCCGTCAAGCATGAGCCTAACCGACGACCTCCAGAAGCTTTCCGAGTTACATCGGGACGGCCGGCTGACGGAGCGGGAGTACGCCGACGCCAAACGGCGGACGATCTCCGACACCCCCGTCGACTGGCCGGCGCCGCGCGGTCCGGACGAGACGCGCACCGCAGTGGTGGCCGCAAGCTACAAATCCAGCCGCTGGTCGCGCGGCAATTTTCTCTTTCCCGACCGGTTGACGCTGGCCGGCGACGGCATCGTGTTTTGCAAGGGTGCGATGTTCGGCTCGCACGAGGAGCACATCGGCTACCGGTCGATCGCGTCCTTTCGGACGGACAACGGCGTTTTTCTTTCGACGCTCCACATCGAGACCTCCGGCGGCAGCCAGACGATCGTGATCAACGGCCTTTGGAAATCCGCGGCTCGAAAGATTCAGGACGCGATCCGGGCTTTCCAAAGCCGCAGCTGACGGCCGGGCGCCCGGTGGGTCCAGCCAGGGGGGCAAAAGCTTCGAAGTCTGACCCCGTCTGATCGCCGGGGGCGTCGAAGTAGTCTATTAAGCTACAAATTCACGCGCGGCCATTTGTAGTTTAACAGACTACTATGAGCCCGCGGGGCCCGGCAGCCGGGCTGGGCCGATGCCCGCGGCCGTGGCGGTGATATCTCCGATCCTGGCGGTGGTGGTGCCGCCCAGCGAGCACTCGGGGGAGAGCCATGCGGGCGCCAGCGTGAAGCCGGTCGACCGCGGAGGCGGGCGGGGATTGGTCCGGACCCGGAGCCCGCGGGTAGACACGACGGGCGAGGCGACGAACACCTCGTCAAGGGTGGAGCGCAACCCTTTCCTAGCCCCGGTCGATTGCGCAAGGCGCCCGGCAGGGTAATACCCCATGGGACCGACCCGGAAGTTGTCGTAGCCTGCGGGGCAGGCTACATGAAAACTGGTCTTAGAAAGTCGCCTGCAACGAACTTGTCCGATTTCTCGCGCTGCGTGCGTCCGCCCATCGATCGCTTGGGAGGCTGCGTGGGAGGAATTCCGGCGGTCGACCTCAAGGCGGCGGTTCGCACGCCGGCTGGGCAGGGCCCCGGGTTGAGCCCCGCGGGTCTCGCGGCCAGGAATCGCGAGTTCTACGATGCATTATGGTCGGGGACCTACCTGAGCGAACCCGACCATTTCAATACCTGGCCGCTGATTTCCTCCCTGTTGCCCACCTCCGCGCAACGCCTCGAGGTCGGCCCCGGACTGCGCCCGCGCTTGCCGCTGATCGGCACGCATTTCCTGGACAGCAGCTCACCGGCCATCGAGAGGCTCAATGCCGGTGGAGGGATCGCCCATCGCGGCGAAATCACGGCGCTGCCTTTTGCCGAGGGCACTTTCGACCTCGTGGCCGCCTTTGACGTGATCGAGCATGTTGCGAACGACCGGCGAGTCGTTGCCGAGTTGATCCGCGTGCTCAAAACGGGCGGGCGCCTGATCTTCTCCGTTCCTCTGCACCCGGCTCACTGGACTGAATTCGACGACTTTGTCGGTCACGCCCGTCGCTATGAGCCGACTGCGCTCAAGGAATTGATCGCCAGTCACGACCTGGTCGTGGAGAAAAGCGCCGTTTTTGGGATGCAGCCCAATAATTCACGCTTGCTTCACTATGCGGTCCAAGGGTTCACCCAACACCAGACTGCGGCCGTCCGGTGTTACAACTGGCTGCTTTTCCCGCTTGGAATGCTGCTGCAGAAGCGACTGATCTTTGCAGAGGGCCTGATGGAGTTGTCGGATATCCACGAGGTCCTCGTTGTCTGCCGCTCGGCAGCCGGTACAGGACGGGCGGGTTGAGCCAAGAGGCGGAGAGATTTACCACGCGGCGTTCGCGGGCCATGGTCCGGTCGGAATCCAGACCTGACGGCACTGGCCTCGGAATCGTCCCCGAGTCGTCGATCGGAATGGGTCCGCCGAGCTGGTCCGGGTCTTGGCATTTGCCGGTGACGCTACCCGGAACCGGGGTCGACGCCGATGTGGGTTGAAGCGGAATGGGTTCGGCTCGCGTCGCGATCCGCCTCCCGCGCGCACGGCCCACCTTCGGAGCGGTGTCAAGAGTTGAGACATGACCCCTTTGGATCGTAGGGGCGCCAAGCGCTACATGGACATGGGGCGCCTCCGCGACCTGCCGGCGCTCACTCCTGACCCGGGCCAGCCCCAGACTGCCTGAGCCATGCCCAATCCAATTCACGAGGTGGAGGAAGGGGTCGTCAATCGGCACCTTCGCTAGACGAGAGGTGCCTCGACCCCTTGCCTCCACACCTCCATCCCCAAACCTTCCTCCGCTCCGGCCAGCCTGAATCAAATGTGCGAAACTTGACGGACACTACCGGGCATTTGGCTGCACGCCGGGTAAAAAGACAAAAATTGAATTCGGCTCGGTAATAACGTAAAAAGGTGGGGCCTTGGGCCACGGCAGCGCGTTCGGGACGACGCGCTCCACCGTCGCCAACCGTCGCCAACCGCCATCATCGGGCGGGTAGGAGCTTGTTTACAAGCGACCCGGGATTCCGTCCGGCGCACAACAGGCCGAAATGCCGGTGAAGATGATCTCTTCGCCGCGCGGGCCGACGTCGAGATCTGAAGAGAAAAGAATTGGGTCGGTCGCTTGTAAACAAGCTCCTACCTTCAAGCCATGTCCGAAAAAAAGCGGCCGGCGAGGGCCGCTTTGATGTGATTGAATCGGTCCGCCGGCGAGCGGCGGCCCTGCGCGGGCCGGTGGAGACACCGGCCCCTACCTCACTGGCAGGCCTCGCAGATCTCGCCGTTGCGCATGGCCTCGATCGAGCAGGCGTTCTTCTCGGCCTCGGTGTAGACCCGCGGGGTTGGATTTGAGATCTGAGATTTCAGATTTGAGATGGCGCCGGTCCCGTCCGGTGCGAGCGCCGCGAGGCGGTTCGTGGCGAACGGCGGCGCGGTGACATCGGCGGCGGACTTGGGATCTGAAATCTGAGATTTGAGATTTGAGATCCCTGAGGCAACCGGGGCCGGAGCGGCCGATGCGGAGATCGGCCCTCCACCGGAGGCGACCGGCGCGGCGTCGGAGGGGAATGGCGTCGTGCTGGGTGTGGCGCTCTTGTCGCCGGCGTGGCCGCGGACTTCCTTGCGCGACGCAATCGTCGCCTTCTCGATGTTCGAGGCGCCGAGGGTCCGGAGGTAGTACGTCGTCTTGAGGCCGGCGCGCCAGGCGTGCCGGTACATGTGGGAAAGCGTCTTCAGGTCCGGCGTCTTGAGCCACAGGTTGACCGACTGGGACTGGTCGATCCATTTCTGGCGACGGGCGGCGGCGTCGACCACCCACTTGGGGTCGATGTCGAACGCGGTGCGGTACTTCTCCTTCAGGTCGGCCGGGACGGCCTCGATGTCCTTCAGGTCGCCGTCAAAGTACTTCAGGTTGTCGATCATCTCCTGGTTCCAGAGGCCGCGGGACTTGAGGTCCTCGACGAGGAAGGTGTTGATGACGACGAATTCGCCCGAGAGGTTTGATTTGACGTAGAGGTTCTTGTAATACGGCTCGATGCAGGGGGAGGTGTTCGTGATGTTCGAGATCGTCGCGGTGGGCGCGATCGCGAGGCAGTTTGAGTTGCGCATGCCCTGCTTGGCGATCTTGGCGCGCAGGGGCTCCCAGTTCATCCGGCCGCCGCGCGGAACGTCGACGGGCAGGCCGCGCTCCTGCTCGAGGAGATCGAGGGTGTCCTGCGGAAGCAGCCCGCGGTCCCACTTCGAGCCCTTGTAGCTCGAGTAGGTGCCGCGCTCGGCGGCGAGGTCGGAGGACGCCTCGTAGGCGTAGTAGGCGATGGCCTCCATGAACTCGTCGTTGAACTCGACGGCCGCGTCGGAGGCGAACGCGACGCCCTTGAGGTAGAGTGCGTTGGCCAGGCCCATGATGCCGAGACCGACCGGGCGGTGCCGCAGGTTTGAGGTCTTGGCGGCGGCGGTCGGGTAGAAGTTGATGTCGATGACGTTGTCGAGCGCGCGGAGGGCGACGCGGATGGTGTCGCGCAGCTTGGCGTGGTCGAGGGTGCCGTCGGACTTCAGGTGCGAGTCGAGGATGACGGAGCCGAGGTTGCAGACGGCGGTCTCGTCGTTCGACGTGTTGAGCGTTATCTCGGTGCAGAGGTTCGAGGAGTGGATGACGCCGGCGTGGTCCTGCGGGGAGCGCAGGTTGCAGGGATCCTTGAAGGTGATCCACGGGTGGCCGGTCTCGAAGAGCATCGAGAGCATTTTCTTCCAGAGCTCGAGGGCCTCGACCTTGTGGGCCTGGATCTTGCCCTGCTCGGCAAGCTGCTCGTAGTGGGCGTAGCGTTCCTCGAACTTGCGGCCATAGGTCTCGTGGAGGTCGGGCGTCTCGTTGGAACGGAAAAGCGTCCAGGTGCCGCGGGATTCCATCCGCTTCATGAACAGGTCGGGAATCCAGTTGGCCGTGTTCATGTCGTGGGTGCGGCGGCGGTCGTCACCCGTGTTGCGGCGGAGTTCGAGGAACTCGAAGATGTCGTTGTGCCAGGACTCGAGGTAGGCGCAGCCGGAGCCCTTGCGCTTGCCGCCCTGGTTGACGGCGACGAGCTGGTCGTTGTGGAGCTTGAGGAACGGGATGACGCCCTGGGACTCGCCGTTCGTGCCGGCGATGTGCGCGCCGGTGCCGCGGACCGCGGTCCAGGAGCCGCCCAGGCCGCCGGCCCACTTGGAGAGCTGGGCGTTCTCGGCGATGCCCCGGTACATGATGCCCTCGAGCGAGTCGTCGACGTAGTAGAGGTAGCACGACGACAGCTGCGAGTGGAGGGTGCCGGAGTTGAACAGGGTCGGGGTGGACGAGCAGAAGCGGCGGGACTTGTAGAGCTCGTAGAGCTTGACCGCCCAGGCCTCGCGGTCCTGCTTCTCGTCGAGGAACAGGCCGAGGGCGACGCGCATCCAGAAGAACTGGGGCGTCTCGAGGCGGCGGGAGCGCTTGCCGGTCTTGTCGATGATCAGGTAGCGGTCGTAGACGGTCTGGACGCCGAGGAAGTCGAGTTCGAGGTCGGCCGACGGGTCGATCGCGCTGGCGAGCCGGGTCAGGTCGTACTCCTTCAGGCGCGGGGTGAGGCGCTTGATGGCGATGCCGCGCTCGATGTAGGCGGCGAAAGCCTGCTGGTGGAAGCGCTTGAGGGCGCCCACGCCGTCGCGGACGATGTCCCAGCCGAGGACCTCCTCGTAGATGTACGTGAGCTGGATGCGGCCGGCGAACTTGGCGAAATCGGCGTCCTTCTCGATCAGCGTCTTGGCGTTGAGAACGATGGTGTTGTTCAGGTCGCCCTGGGCGATGTTGTCGAACGTGGAGCGGCGCAGCTCGCCCTCGATGGCTTCGGGGGTCAGGCAGAGGCGAAGGCCGATCGAGGCGAATTCGATGCGGCGGCGGAGATCAACGCCATCCCAGAGGTAGGTGGTGCCGTCGGCCCGCTGGACGACGATCATGGAGTTCTGGCCTTGCGGCGGGAGGGCGGCGGCCGCGGGAATCTCGAGGGCGGCGGCACCGGCGGTCGCGCCTTCCTGGGCGCGGGCGGCCTGACGGGCGGCGCGGTAGAGGATGTAGTCCTCGGCGACCTTGTAGTGGCCGGTCTTCATCAGCTCCTCCTGCACCATGTCCTGGACCTCCTCGATGTGGAGGAAGGACTGCTTGAGGGCGGCGGCGCGCTCGGAAATGCTCCGCGTGATCGCGGTGGCGGGCGAGGGATCCTTCTTGAGCGAGAGGAAGGCCTTGCGGATCGCGATCTCGATCTTGACCGAATTCCAGGGCACGACCTGGTTGTTGCGCCGGATGAGGCGGACGCTGACGGCGGGCAGGGTGTCGCGCTCGACGTTGAGCTTCTGGGCCCGCTTCAGGAGGAGGCTCTTGGCGACGTCATGGGCGTTGTTGTCGACGAGCGTCTTCTCGATGAGGACATAGAGGTCGTGGAGCGTGACCCGGAGCGGGCCGCGCTCGAGGGCGGTGCGGGTGAGGTTCTGGGCGACCTCGCGGGTGACGCCGGCGACAAAGGCCTGGTTCTTCTCGTTGAAGATGTCCTTCTCGCCGCGGGCGAGCATGAGGTTGGCGAGGGACTTGCCGACGGTGTCGGCCACCTCGGAAAGGTCGAACCGCTCGGAGCCGTGCGGGCAGAGCACTTCGACCTCGGGCACGTTGACCTCCTCATGGAGGACGTCGCGCCAGTTGTAGTTGGGTTTCTGGTCCTGGGGTGTGCCGGCAAATTTCTTGAGGGCAAGATCCTGGTGCACCGATGAATTGTTCATGGCGAAGGGGCGGGGGGTGGTGTGTGGAAACGGACGGGGACGGGCGAAACTGACGGGAGGGCGGGGACAGCTCTGAAAACTCAGAGCTCGTCGTCGCTGGCAACA
>Ga0265327_10000336_pt1 | contig 89407 bp, 87 predicted proteins | sample 41621metaG_FD_202089 | JGI IMG/M metagenome (GOLD analysis project Ga0265327, IMG submission 202089) | Rhizosphere microbial communities from Carex aquatilis grown in University of Washington, Seatle, WA, United States - 4-16-21 metaG | ecosystem: Host-associated > Plants > Roots > Rhizosphere...
CTGTCGGGTGTGCACCCGGCCGAGCTGTCGGCTCAGGTACTCAACGCGCTAGTGCAGCGCGCCGGCGTCGACCCCGCCCTCGTCGACGACGTGATCTGGGGCTGCGTCATGCAGGCCGGCGAGCAGGCGCTGGATATCGCCCGCACCGCGGTGCTGACCGCCGGCTGGCCCGAGACCGTCCCCGGCGTCACCGTCGACCGCCAGTGCGGCTCGAGCCAGCAGTCGGTGCACTTCGCCGCCGCCGGTGTGGTCGCCGGCCACTACGACGTCGTCGTCGCCGGTGGCGTCGAATCGATGTCGCGCACCCCGATGGGCTCGTCGCTCGCCAACGGTGGACACCCCTACCCGGAGGCCTTCCGCACTCGCTACGACCAGACCCCGAACCAGGGCACCGGCGCCGAGATGATGGCCGAGAAGTGGGGCCTGTCCCGCACGCAGCTCGACGAGTTCTCGCTGCGGTCGCACGAAAAGGCAGCTGCCGCACAGGATGCGGGCGCCTTCAAGGACCAGATCGTGGCCATCAAGGACCAGGACGGCAATATCGTCTCCGAGGACGGCGGCATCCGCCGCGGTGGCACCGTCGAGTCCATGGCCGCCATCAAGCCGGCCTTCAAGGAAGACGGCGTCATCCACGCAGGCAACTCGTCGCAGATTTCCGATGGCTCGGCCGCGCTGCTGATCATGTCCGCCGAGAAGGCAAAAGAGTTGGGGCTCAAGCCCCTTGCTCGCCTGCACACGGGTGTCCTGGCCGGCGCCGACCCGGTGATGATGCTCAGCGCCCCGATCCCCGCCACGCAGAAGGCGCTGGCCAAGTCCGGCCTGAGTGTCGGCGACATCGGCGTGTTCGAGGTCAACGAGGCCTTCGCCCCCGTTCCGATGGCGTGGCTCAAGGACATCGGCGCCGACGAGAGCCGGCTGAACCCGAACGGCGGCGCCATCGCCCTCGGCCACCCGCTCGGTGGTTCCGGTGCACGCATCATGACCACGCTGCTGCACCACATGCGGGACAACAACATTCAGTACGGTTTCCAGACCATGTGTGAAGGCGGCGGCCAGGCCAACGCGACCATCCTGGAGCTGTTGTGACCTCTGACGTCATCGCTCCCGGTGCTCTTGCCGAACGCCGGGGGAACGTCCTGTTGATCACGATCAACCGGCCGTCAATCAGTCGGTGAGCATCGGGGTCGGCGACGCACTGCAGGCGGCGCAGGACGACCCCGAGATCCGGGCCGTGGTGATCACCGGGTCCGGCGACAAATCGTTCTGTGCCGGTGCGGATCTCAAGGCGCTGTCGCGCGGCGAGAACCTCTTCCACCCCGACCACACGGAATGGGGCTTCGCCGGCTACGTCAGCCATTTCATCGACAAGCCCACCATCGCGGCGGTCAACGGCACCGCCCTCGGGGGCGGCACGGAGCTGGCACTGGCGAGTGACCTCGTGATCGCCGAGGACAGCGCGAAATTCGGTCTGCCGGAAGTGAAACGGGGACTGATCGCCGGCGCCGGCGGAGTGTTCCGCATCGTCGATCAGCTCCCGCGCAAAGTGGCGCTGGAGCTGATGTTCACGGGTGATCCCATGACCTCGGCCGACGCGCTGCGCTGGGGCCTGATCAACCAGGTGGTGCCGGACGGCACGGTCGTCGACGCGGCGCTGGCGCTGGCGGAACGGATCACGTCCAACGCGCCGCTGGCCGTGCAGGCCAGCAAGCGGGTGGCGTACGGCGCCGACGACGGCGTGGTGACCGCCGAGAAGGACGGCTGGCGGCGCACCAACCGCGAGTTCGTGACGCTGTTGCAGTCCGAGGACGCCAAGGAAGGCCCGTTGGCCTTCGCGCAGAAACGCCAGCCCGTATGGAAAGCCAAGTGACGGAGAAGAAATCGTGAAGCGGACAGTATTCGAAGCGGAGCATGAGGCACTGCGGGAATCGACCCGGCAGTACATCGAGCGTGAGCTCGTCCCCAATGCCGAGAAGTGGGAAGAACAGCGCATGGTCGACCGGTCGGCGTTCCTCGCCGCTGGGAAGTACGGCCTGATCGGGTTCAACATGCCCGAGGAGTTCGGCGGCGGTGGGTCCGACGACTTCCGCTTCAATGCCGTGATCGACGAGGAGCTGGCCCGCTACGGCGGCCCGGCGCCGTCGCTCAGTCTCCAGAACGACGTCGTCGCACCGTATTTCAAGCACCTCGCGAACGACGAGCAGAACGCGCGGTGGATGCCGGGCATCGCCAGCGGTGAACTGATCCTTGCCGTCGCGATGACCGAGCCCGGTGCCGGCAGCGACCTGGCGGGCATCCGCACCTCCGCCGTGCGCGACGGGGACGACTGGATCATCAACGGCTCCAAGACATTCATCTCGTCAGGCATCAACTGCGACCTCGTCGTCGTGGTGTGTCGCACCAATCCCGAAGCGGGTCACAAGGGCTTCACCCTGCTGGTCGTCGAGCGTGGCATGGAAGGCTTCGAGCGCGGCCGCAAGCTGGACAAGATGGGCCTGCACGCGCAGGACACCTCGGAGCTGCACTTCGAGAACGTCCGGGTGCCGCAGGCCAACCTGCTGGGCGAGGAAGGCCGCGGCTTCTACCACCTGATGCAGAACCTGCCGTCCGAACGCCTCGGCATTGCGATCTCGGCGATCGCGGGTGCGCGCGAATGCTGGCGCCAGACACTGCAATACGCCAAGGACCGCAAGGCCTTTGGGCAGTCGATCGGCAATTTCCAGCACAACCGGTTCCTGCTGGCCGAGATGGACACCGAACTCGACGTGTGCGAACGCTACATCGACCGGTGCCTGGAGGGCGTGCTCGACGGGGACCTGTCCGCCGTCGAAGCGGCGAAGGCCAAGTGGTTCTGCACCGAGACCGCCAAGAAGGTCATCGACGGCTGCCTGCAGTTGCACGGTGGCTACGGCTACATGATGGAGTACCGCGTCGCCCGCGACTACTGCGACAGCCGCATCCAGACGATCTTCGGTGGCACCACCGAGATCATGAAGGACATCATCGGCCGCGACCTGGGTCTGTAGTCACCCGAAAAGCCAATCGGCGCCCCTGCACAACGTGGTGCAGGGGCGCCGATTTCGGTTGTCTGGCTGCTGACTACCGCGCGGCAGACGTCGTGGTGGTCGGGGTCGCCGAGGTCGACGCCGGAGCCGACTCGGCGGCGCTCGGCGCCGCGGAGGTCGACGTGGCCGTGGTGGCCGAGGTGGAGGTCTCGCTACCCGCTGCGGTGACCGGAGCCGGGGCCTCCGCCAGGTCCAGCACGGTGTCGATGATGTAGATGCGGGCGTTGCTCGCCTCGATGGCGCCACACACCAGCTTGGCGGTGTCGTTGACCTTGATGTCGCCGCCGTCGCCGGTCACCTTGATCTGGGTGCCCTGCTGCGTCGGACGCTGGCCCTTCACGGTGTCATTGCCCAGTACGCCCAGGAACACGTGGTAGTAGTCCAGGCTGGTCAGCGCGGCCGGGTCGGCCTTCAGGGACTCGAGCTTGGCCGGGTCCAGCGCCGCGAAGGCTTCGTTGGTGGGCGCGAACACCACGTACGGGCCGTTGTCCAGCACGCTGGTGACGTTCACGGCGGGGTTCAGGCCACCGGACACCGCCGAGTTGAAGGTGCTGATCGCCGGAATGGCGGCCAGCGCCTGGCTCACCGGCTTGTTGGCCAAGGTCTTCAGGTCCGGCATGCCGGCCTTGACCTTGTCGCAGCCGGGGCCCTGCGGGTCCACCGTCTTGTTGGTCGGCGGCGGCAGCGGCGGCGGGTCTGCGTAGGCGGATACCGCCAGGGGCAGCGACGCCGTCAACGCGGCGACGGCCGTGGTTACGCCCAGAAATCTGCTGGTGCGAGTCTTCATGTTTCGGCTCCTCAGCTGTTCATGATGCGCACACAGACCGGTCGGGGATACCCCATCCGAGGCGTGGCGCCCGTCGAATGGTACTGGCTGGCGCCGCGAAACAGCAAAATCAGCTACCGGCGGTCCGGTTTGGTCAGGCGGTTCTGACCTGCACTTTTCGCACGCTGAAGCACAGCGCCGCAGCCACCGCGCACAGGCCTGCGGCCAGTTGAAAGGCCAGGTCATAGTTACCTTGCAGGTCGCGCAGCCAGCCGGCCGCCGCCGCTGCGACCGCCGCGCCGACTTGATGCGCGGCAAACACCCAGCCGAACACCACAGGGGACCGATCGCCGAAGTAGTCGCGGCACAGCGCGATCGTGGGCGGCACCGTGGCAACCCAGTCCAGGCCGTAGAAGACGATGAACACCCAGGTGCCCGGGTCGGCGTGCGGAGAAAGCAGCGAAGGCAGCAGCATCAGGGAGATGCCGCGTCCGACGTAGTAGACGGTGAGCAGGAGCCGCGGATCGACCCGGTCGGTGAGCCAGCCCGAACAGACCGTGCCGGCCACGTCGAGGACGCCGATGGTGGCCAGGAGACCCGCGGCGACCGTCGTCGGCATGCCGTGGTCGCCCGCGGCAGGGATGAAGTGGGTACCGATCAGCCCGTTGGTGGTCATCCCGCAGATCGCGAAGCTGCCGGCCAGGAGCCAGAAGACCGGCGCCCGCGCGCCGATGACGAGGCCGTCCAGCGCGGACCGGAAACCGTTCGTCGGTGCGGCGGTCCGGGCCGGCGGATGGTGGCGCATGACGACGAGGACGGGCGCGATGACCGCGAACGCGGCAGCGGCGACGATGAGGCAGGCCCAGCGCCAGCCGTGACGGGTCGCGACCTCGGCGACCAGCGGCAGGAAGATCAGTTGTCCCGTGGCGCTCGCCGCGGTCAGTACTCCGGTCACCAAGCCACGGCGTTCGTCGAACCAGCGGGTGGCGACAATCGCGACGAAGCCCATCGAGATGCAGCCGGTGCCGATGCCGACCAGGACGCCCCAGCACGCCACCAACTGCCAGCCGGTCGTCATCCGGATCGACAGCGCCGAGCCGGCGGTGATCAATCCCAGCGCCACCGTCAGCACCGGCCGGACCCCGAACCGGTCCATCAGTGCGGCCGCGAACGGAGCAGTGACTCCGAAGAGCGTCATGTTGACCGACATCGCCAGGCCCACCGTGGCGTGCGACCAGCCGAACTCGTGGTGCAGAGGCGTCATCAGGACGCCGGGCACCGCACGGAAGCCGGCGGCGGCCAGGATGGCCAGGAAACTGACGGCGGCCACCGTCCATGCGGCGCGAGTCGGCGCTGTCGTCGAGGTGAGCGTCACCGCATCACTTTGGCCGGTGGCGGCAGGAGAGGCCAGTGGCGGAACCGACACGAACCGCACAGATTGCGCCACGCTCTGGGTCGGCTGGGCGTGCGACCTACCATGTGGCCATGTCAGGACCGTTGATTCTTCCTATCCAGGGCCACGCGCCGCAGCTGCACGACGAGTCGTGGGTCGCGCCGACCGCTTCGGTGCTCGGCCAGGTGACGCTCGCCGCGCGGGCCAGCATCTGGTACGGCACCACGCTGCGTGCCGAGTTCGAGCCCATCGAGATCGGTGAAGGCTCCAACATCCAGGACGGCTGCACGGTGCACGTCGACCCGGGCTTCCCGGTGAAGGTCGGCGCGGGCGTCAGCGTCGGGCACAACGCGGTCCTGCACGGCTGCACCGTCGAGGACGGTGCCCTGGTCGGCATGGGGGCCATCGTGCTCAACGGCGCGACGATCGGCGCCGGCTCGCTGGTCGCGGCCGGAACCGTTGTGCCGCAAGGGTTTGTGGTGCCGCCGGGAACGATGATCGCCGGTGTGCCGGGCAAGATCCGGCGCGAGCTGACCGAGGACGAGATCAACCACAACCGCATCAACGGCCAGGTTTACGAGCACCTGCTCACGCTGCACCGCGGCTGAGCCGAGGGATTTGTGCACGATTTTCCGCGGCCGGCGCGGAAAATCGTGCACAAATCACAGGGGATGGGCCAGTTCGTCGGCGCGCATCTTCGCGATGACCCATGCAAAGGCTGTCAGCACCGCCGGCACCACGCCGGATACCACGAAAATCCATTGCATGGGGACGATTTTCGACAGTGGGCCGACGATCGCGTAGGACACCGGCAGGAACACCAGCGAGACGAAGAAGTCGAGACTCGACACCCGGCCCAGCATCTCGGTCGGTACCCGCATCTGCAGCAGAGTTCCCCAGATCACCATGCTGGCGCCCTCGCCGATGCCGACCAGGAACGTCGCGGTCAGCATCACCGGAAATGACCACGTGCTGCCGACCACGACCAGTGGTAGCGCGCCCAGGCCCCAGATCGCCATCATCGCGGTCAGGTAGTGCCGTGGCATCCGGGCTGCGGAAACCGCAAGCGCGCCAACGGCACTGCCGATGCCGAACCCGGCCATGATGAACCCGTAGGCACGCGGGCCGTCCTCGAAGCGTCGTTCGGCGATGAACGGCACCAGCACCTCGATGGGTCCCAGCACCACCAGCACGTAGACGCTGGCGACGAGCAGTGTCCACAACAACCACGGGGTGCGGGTCATGAACCGGAAACCGTCACGCAGATCGTGCAATACGTGCTTGTGCTCGACCGGTTCCTCGTCGGACCGGACGGTGCTGGGCCGGGTGGCCACCAGCAATACCAGGCCCACGGCGAACAACACCGCGACGGTCGTCGCGCCGACGCTCGGGAACGTCAGGCCGACGAGGACGCCCGCGGCGGCCGGGCCGATCGCCTGCTGGAGGACGGGCCGCACCACGCCCTCAATGCCGTTGGCCGCCAACAGTTGTTCGCTCGGCAGGATGCGGGGGAGCAGTGCACTGTAGGCGGGGAAGAAGAATGCCGCAGCGATGCCCAGGCATGTCGCTGCCACCGCCATGTGCCAAATGCGCAGTGACCCAGTCGAACTGAGGACAGCGACGGCCGTCACCGCGGCCAGGTTGACGGCCTCGACGGTGATGATGATGTTGCGCCGGTTCAGCCGGTCGGCCGCGATGCCACCGACCAACACGAAGCACACCAGGCCGGTACCCAGGCAGGTCGCTACCAGGGACAGCGCGGCCGGGTCGTTGTCCAGCGCGATGACCTGCAGCGCGGCCACGACCGTCCACATGCCCTCGGCGAAGATGGACAGTGAGACGGCCGCGATGAGCAGACGGTATTCGCGGAAACGTAAGGGCGCGAACACCCGCCAGCGGTCAGTGGTCCGCGGTTCGGGCGTGTCGACGTCGAACTGGGAACTCACCAGTCCATGGTCCCGCGCCCGTCAAGCGATTTAGATGGGAAACGTAAGGGCGCCCTGTCGCGAATGTGCAGCCAGATCACCGATTTTGCGGATCCGGCGATCCAGCGGCACGCTCGCGACGTCGCGCGCTTCTATACGTCGGAGTAGGCGGGCAGCCGCCGCTGCTGGAACGACGCGACGCCCTCCCGGAAGTCGGCGGCGTGCAACAGCTGGATCTGCCCGGCGGATTCCCGGGCGAACGCGTTGTTCAACTCGGTCAGGGTGGCGTCGTTGACGGCCTGCTTCGTCTTGCGCAGGGCCACGGCGGGGCCGGACTTGAGGACCGCGAGCACGCGATCCACTTCGGCATCGAGTTCCTCCGCGGCGTGCACCGAGCTGACCAACCCGGCGGCGTATGCGTCGGCGGCGGGCAGCTTCTCGGCCAGTAGTGCCATCCGCATGGCCCGGGCCCGGCCGATCGACGCGGCGACCAGAGCCGAGGCGCCGCCGTCGGGCATCAGGCCGATCTTGGTGAAGGCCAGTAGGAAGGACGACTTCTCGGACGCCAGCACGATGTCGCACCCGAGGGCCAGGGATACCCCGACGCCGGCGGCGACGCCGTGCACCACCGCGACCGCGGGCTTGGGCAGGTTCACCAGAGCCGCAACGGCCCGGTTGGCCGCGTTCAGGACCGCTGCCGCGTCGAACTGCTTGGCGTCCTGATCCTCGGCGCTCAGGCCCGCACCGGAGCAGAAGCCCCGACCGGCGCCGCCGAGGCGGACCACCTTGACCTCGGGGTCGGTCGCCGCCTGGAGTACCGCATCGCCGAGAAGTTCGAGCATTCCCAGCGACAGCGAGTTCAGCGTGTCCGGCCGGTTGAGCGTCACGGACAACACGCCGTCGTCCAGTGAGACGGTCAGATCGTCGGATCCGGTGTAAGTCATTCAGTACCCCAGTTTCACGGGCGGGCCAGATGCCCGCACTAGACAGACTTCGTTATACAAGTAAGCTATGTCGCGGTCAATAGAACTGGGCTCAAACCGATCGACCAAGAGGTGCATTTAGATGGCTGGACCACTGCAGGGACTGCGCGTTGTCGAGTTGGCCGGCATCGGCCCCGGGCCGCACGCGGCGATGATCCTCGGTGACCTGGGCGCCGACGTGGTGCGGGTGGAACGCCCCAGCAAGTCCGGCAAGCCCAGCGGCGACTCGATGCTGCGCAACCGCCGATCCGTCACCGCCGACCTGAAGAGCGACGACGGCCGCGAGCTGGTCCTGAGCCTGATCAAGAAGGCCGACGTCCTCATCGAAGGCTTCCGCCCGGGTGTCACCGAGCGTCTGGGTCTGGGACCCGAGGACTGCGCCAAGGTCAACGAGAAGCTGATCTACGGCCGCATGACCGGCTGGGGCCAGAGCGGTCCGCGCGCGCTGCAGGCCGGCCACGACATCAACTACATCTCGCTCAACGGCCTGTTGCACGCCGTCGGCCGCAAGGGCGAGCGCCCGGTGCCTCCGCTGAACCTGGCCGGTGACTTCGGCGGTGGCTCGATGTTCCTGCTGGTCGGCATCCTGTCCGGGCTGTTCGAGCGGCAGACCTCCGGCAAGGGTCAGGTGGTCGACGCCGCCATGGTCGACGGCTCCAGCGTGCTGATGCAGATGATGTGGAGCTTCCGCAGGCAGGGCATGTGGAGCGACGAGCGCGGCACCAACATGCTCGACACCGGCGCGCCGTACTACGACACCTACGAGACCTCCGACGGCAAGTACATGGCCGTCGGCTCCATCGAGCCGCAGTTCTATGCCGAGCTGCTGGCCAAGTTGGAACTCGACCCGGCCGCGCTGCCCGACCAGAACGACGTCGCCCGCTGGGCCGAACTGCGTGACACCTTCACCGCCGCGTTCAAGGCGCAGACCCGGGACCACTGGACCAAGGTGTTCACCGGCTCGGACGCGTGCGTCAGCCCCGTCCTGAGCTTCGCCGAGGTCGAGACCGAACCGCACATCACCGAGCGCGACACCTTCTTCCGGTTCGCGCCCGAAGACGGCGGCAACCTCGAGCCGATGCCGGCGCCGCGGTTCTCCCGCAGCGTGCCGGCCACCCCGACCCCACCGCGCGTGCCCGGTTCTGACACCGAGTCCGTGCTTCGCGACTGGGCCTGAGGCCACCGCAGGTTTCCGTAACAAGAAGGGATTGCATCAATGCAGATCAAAGATTCCGTCGCCGTCGTGACCGGCGGTGCGTCAGGCCTCGGCCTGGCGACCACCAAGCGTCTGCTCGACGCCGGTGGCAGCGTCGTCGTCATCGACCTCAAGGGTGAAGAGGTCGTCGCCGAGCTGGGCCCGCGCGCCAAGTTCGTCGCCACCGACGTCACCGACGAGGCCGGCGTCAGCGCGGCGCTGGACGCGGCCGAGGAGATGGGCCCGCTCCGCATCAACGTCAACTGCGCCGGCATCGGCAACGCCATCAAGACACTGAGCAAGAACGGCGCGTTCCCGCTCGACGGCTTCCGCAAGGTGGTCGAGGTCAACCTGATCGGCACCTTCAACGTCATCCGCCTGTCGGCCGAGCGCATCGCCAAGACCGACGAAATCAACGGCGAGAAGGGTGTCATCATCAACACCGCGTCGGTGGCGGCGTTCGACGGCCAGATCGGGCAGGCCGCCTACTCGGCGTCCAAGGGCGGCGTCGTCGGCATGACCCTGCCGATCGCCCGCGACCTGTCGCGTGAACTGATCCGCGTGTGCACCATCGCCCCGGGGCTGTTCAAGACCCCGCTGCTGGGCTCGCTGCCCGAGGAGGCGCAGAAGTCCCTGGGGCAGCAGGTGCCGCACCCGGCCCGTCTGGGTGACCCCGACGAGTACGGCTTCCTGGCGCAGCACATCATCGAGAACCCGATGCTCAACGGCGAGGTCATCCGTCTGGATGGCGCGATCCGCATGGCCCCGCGGTAAGTAAGGAACAGCGATGAGCATCCAGACGAAGTTCACCGAGGCCTTCGGCGTCGAGCACCCGATCGCCCAGGGCGGTATGCAGTGGGTCGGCCGCGCGGAACTGGTTGCCGCGGTTGCCAATGCGGGCGGCCTCGGTTTCATCACCGCGCTGACGCAGCCGACACCGGCTGACCTGGCCAACGAGATCGCCAAGACCCGCGATCTGACGGACAAGCCGTTCGGTGTGAACCTGACGATCCTGCCGTCGATCAACCCACCGCCGTACGACGAGTACCGCCAGGTGATCGTCGACGCGGGCATCAAGATCGTCGAGACCGCAGGCTCCAACCCCGGGCCGCATCTGCCGATGTTCCACGACAACGGCATCAAGGTCCTGCACAAGTGCACCTCGGTGCGCCACGCGGTCAAGGCCCAGAGCCTGGGTGTCGACGGCATCAGCATCGACGGTTTCGAGTGCGCCGGTCACCCCGGCGAGGACGACGTGCCAGGGCTGGTGCTGATCCCGGCCGCCGCCAAGGAGATCGAGATTCCGATGATCGCCTCGGGCGGTTTCGGTGACGCGCGCGGACTGGTGGCCGCGCTGGCGCTGGGTGCGGACGGCATCAACATGGGCACGCGCTTCATGTGCACTGTCGAGTCGTGCATCCACGAGAACGTCAAGGAAGCCATCGTGGCGACCGACGAGCGGGGCACCGAGCTGATCTTCCGCAGCTTGAAGAACACCGCGCGCGTGGCGTCCAACGCCGTCTCGCGTGAGGTGGTGGAAATCCTCAAGGGCGGCGGCCAGTTCGAGGACGTCAAGGATCTGGTGGCCGGCGTGCGTGGCCGCAAGGTGTTCGAGAACGGCGACATCGACGCCGGCATCTGGACCGCGGGCACCGTCATGGGGCTGATCCACGACATCCCCACGTGCGACGAGCTGATCAGCCGCATCGTCGGGGAAGCCGAGGACATCATCACGGGCCGTCTGGCCCGGATGGTCGGCGCGGGCGAAGCCGAGCTCGCCGCCGTCTAGCTGTCTGAACGCTGAGGGCCGTGGCTCCACCGGAGTCACGGCCCTCACTTCGTTCGGCAGGGGGCAGCCAGGTAGCTTTTGGCCATAGGCGACCCGGCCCGCGTTAAGGAATTCGATATGCAGCGCAGCTTGTTCGAGGTAGATCACGACGACTTCCGGGCCTCCGTGCGCGAATTCGTCTCTCGCCACATCGAACCGAATGAAGACAAATTCATCGAGCAGCGCTACATCGACCGCGAGGTGTGGCTGGAGGCCGGCCGCAACGGGTATCTGGGGCTCGAGGTGCCCGAGGAGTACGGCGGCAGTGCCGCCGGGGACTACCGCTTCAATACCGTTCTGTGTGAAGAGCTTTCGCGTTCCAGCGCTGCGGCGGCGTCGGCATTCACCATCCACTACGACTGTGCCGCACCATATCTGGTCACGCTGACCACCGAGGAACAGAAGCGTCGGTGGCTGCCGAGGTTCTGCACCGGCGAGATGATCACTGCCATCGGTATGACCGAGCCTTCTGGTGGATCGGATCTGGCCGCGTTGAAGACAACCGCGGTCAAAGACGGTTCCAGTTACATCATCAACGGTTCGAAGACGTTCATCACAAATGGGACCCAGGCCGACATGGTTATCGTCGCCTCGCGAACCGCACCGGAAAAGGGTTCCAAGGGCATCACCCTGTTCGCTGTCGAGACGGGCATGCCGGGCTTCACGCGTGGGCGCAAGCTGGACAAGGTCGGCCAGCCCGAAGCTGACACCGCGGAGCTGTTCTTCGAAGACGTCCGGGTCGACGAGTCGGCGATCATCGGTGAGGTCGACCGGGGCTTCATCCACATGATGACGCTGCTGCCCCAGGAACGGATCAGCGTTGCGGTGGCCAACCTCGCCCACGTCCGGCGGATTCTGGAAGACACCGTCGAGTACGCCAAGGAACGCAAGGCGTTCGGCCAAGCCATCGGCTCCCTGCAGTGGAACAAGTTCCTTCTCGCTGACATGGTCACCAAGCTCGATGTGGCGCAGGCCTATGTCGACAACTGCGTGGTGGCGCACCTGAGCGGCGAGTTGACCGCCGTCGATGCGGCGAAGGCCAAGTACTGGAGTTCGGTGGTGCAGAACGAAATCTTGGACAACTGCGTCCAGATCCACGGCGGCTACGGCTTCATGAATGAATACCGGGTTGCTCGGGCGTGGAAGGACGCTCGCGTCACCAAGATCTGGGCGGGCTCGAACGAGATCATGCGTGAGGTCATCGGTCGCGATCTCGGTCTGTAGGTGTGTGTCGCGTCAGCGGGGCCTGAATCCAGACACACAAAAAGCCACCGACCGTGTCGGTCGGTGGCTTTCACGCTGGTGATCACTCCAGCGAGTCCCTACGTGCACGCGGTTTCAGTGCACGGGCGTCGCGCCTCGGCGCGGCGTCAGACTCGCGGGTGGACCCGCGGAATCAGACAGCCTCGGCGAGATCGGGGAACTGCTCGGACGTGTCACCCTCGATCAGGACGTCCCCGTGGTACAGGGCATCGAAATCTACTTTGATGACATCTGCGTTGGTGTCGTCGATCCACATGTCTATGAGGCTATGGGTCGCTATTAAGAAATCATTGAGTCACGATTCGGAAAACGTTGGCAATTCTTACCGCTGGGTAGGTTGGCCGACCCGGACCCCTAAGTGACCCGCGGGTAGCTCACATTCCGCAAGGCCACGGGTGATCTTGATGCAGTGTCTGCGCCCCTGTTCGCGGCTTAGTTCACTGGCCAGTAGCAAACATGACAACCGTCACGTGGATAGCGCCTGGTCGGTCCGGTGAACCGGACGTCAATAAATCTCGTATCCCTTGGTAGTGACCGTTGACACGCCTAAGTTATCGACGCTAACTTAGCGGTGTTACGAAAAGGGGAATGCATGCTGAACCGCATCGCGCTGCTGGCCATCGCCGCGCCGAAGAGAATTCTGGTGCTCGCGGGGTTGGTGCTCATCGCCGCGGCGATCTTCGGCATCCCGGTGGTCAAAACCCTGCCCGCGGGCGGTTTCCAAGATCCCAAGGCCGAGTCGTCGCAAGCCGGCCGACTGCTGGCCACCAAGTTCCACCAAGGCGACATGCCGATGTTGGTTACCGTCACCGCGCCCGACGGGGTGCACGGGCCGGCTGCCTCCGCGGCCGCCCGCGACATCGTCGACCACCTGAAGGCCTCGCCCCACGTCGCCTACGTCTCCTCGGCCTGGACCGTGCCACCAGCCGCAGCCGGAGAACTGACCAGCAAGGACGGCACCTCCGGGTTGATCGTCGCCGGCATGAACGGTGGTGAGAACAACGCGCAGAAGTACGCGCAGGAACTCGCCGATCAGGTGGTGCACGACCGGCCCGGCGTCACCGTCAAAGCCGGCGGCGGGGCCATCATCTACTCCCAGATCAACACCCAGACCGAGCATGACCTGTTCGTCATGGAGTCCATCGCGATACCGCTCAGCTTCCTGGTGCTGGTGTGGGTGTTCGGCGGACTGGTCGCCGCCGCCCTGCCGATCCTGGTCGGCGGGCTGGCCATGACCGGCACGCTCGCGGTGCTGCGCACCATCACTTTCTTCACCGACGTATCGGTGTTCGCGCTGAACGTGGCCACCGCCCTTGGGCTGGCCCTCGCCATCGACTACACGCTGTTGATCATCAGCCGCTACCGCGACGAGGTCGCCGAAGGGCAGCCGCGGGATCGGGCGCTGATCCGCACCATGGTCACCGCGGGCCGCACCGTGCTGTTCTCGGCGACGACGGTCGGGCTGTCGATGGCAGCCATGCTGATGTTTCCGATGTACTTCCTCACGTCCATCGCCTACGCCGGCATCGCGACGGTGGCGTTCGCGGCAGCGGCCGCGGTGATCGTCACGCCGGCGGCCATCTGGCTGCTCGGCGACCGGCTCGACGCCCTCAGCCTGCCGCACCTGTTCCGGCGCGACACCACGCCCAAGCCCGTGCAGGCGACGTTCTTCTACCGCACGGCCAAGGCGGTCATGCGCCGTTCGGTGTCGGCTGGTGTGGCCGTCGTCGTACTGCTGCTGGTGCTGGGTGCGCCGTTCCTCGGCGCGAAATGGGGATTCCCCGACGAGCGGGTGCTGCCGACGACGGCGTCGGCGCACGAGGTGGGGGACCAGCTGCGCAACGACTACGCCAACAACTCGGCCACCGACATCACGGCCGTCATTCCCGACGCCGTGGGGTTGACCCCGGCCGCGTTCGATACCTATGCCGCCGACCTCTCGCGCGTCACCGCGGTCACCGAAGTCTCCTCGCCGACCGGAACTTTCGTCGGCGGCCGGAAAGTGGCGCCGGCCGGTCCCGGTGCCGCGATCGTCGACGGCAGTGCCTTCCTGACGATCGGCAGCAGCGCGCCGCTGTTCTCGGACGCGTCTCAGGCGCAGCTCGACGCGGTGCACGCGGTCAAGGGGCCGGACGGGCGCACGGTGCAGCTCGCGGGCGTGGCGCAGATCAGCCACGACAGCGTGCAGGCCGTCACCGACCGGCTGCCGTGGGTGCTGGCTGTCATCGCCGTCATCACGCTCGGGCTCCTGTTCCTGCTCACCGGCAGCGTGGTCCTGCCCGTGAAAGCCGTTGTCCTCAACGTTCTTTCGCTCACGGCGGCGTTCGGTGCCCTGGTCTGGATCTTCCAGGACGGTCACCTCGGCGCGCTCGGCACCACGGCGACCGGGACGTTGGCGTCCAACATGCCCGTCCTGCTGTTCTGTATCGCGTTCGGGCTGTCGATGGATTACGAGGTGTTCCTGGTCGCCCGCATCCGTGAGTTCTGGCAGGCCGGGCAGGCCGCCACTCAAGAAGCCAACGACGAGAGCGTCGCGCTCGGCCTGGCCCACACCGGCCGGGTCATCACCGCCGCCGCGCTGGTGATGTCGATTTCGTTCGGCGCCCTGATCGCCGCGGAAGTGTCGTTCATGCGGATGTTCGGACTCGGCCTGACGATCGCTGTTCTGGTCGATGCCACTCTCGTGCGGACGGTGCTGGTACCGGCCTTCATGCACCTGATGGGACGGTGGAACTGGTGGGCGCCGGCGCCACTGGCCCGGCTGCACAAGCGCATCGGCATCAGTGAGTCCGGTGCGAGCGACCCACCCGTGCCGTCGGCATGCGGAGCGCAATGACCGAGGCCAAGCGGCGGCGGGCCCCGCGCGGGGCCGGAGACCAGCTGCGCGACGAAATCCTCGATGCGGCAACCGAATTGCTACTGGACACCGGCAGCGCCAAGGAGGTGTCCATCCGATCGGTCTCGCAACGGGTGGGCGTCACCCCGCCATCGATCTACCTCCATTTCGCCGACAAGGACGCCTTGTTGGACGCGGTGTGCGGCCGGTACTTCGAGCGACTCGACGACGTCATGCAGCAGGTGGCCGCCGAGCAGCCGACGACCATCGACCGGTTGCGTGCGCAGGGCCTGGCGTATGTCCGCTTCGCGCGGCAGAACCCCGAGCTCTACCGGATCGCCATGATGTCCGAGGGGCACCCGGGCAGCGACGTGGATCAGGCCCTCGACGCCGCGGCCTTCGTGCATATGCGGGATTCGGTGCAGGCGCTGATGGACGAGGGCAATTATCCGCGCGGCGATGTGACGGTGGCGGCACTCGGATTGTGGACGGTGGCGCACGGGCTGGCGGCATTGTTCATCTCGCGGCCGTATCTGCCGTTCGGCGATCTCGAGGAGTTCGCGGACCGGGTGCTCAGCGCCGCGTGCCTCGGTGGCATGGTGAGAGGACTGGGCGCCTCGGGTACGACGCCGCAGCAGCTGGTCGAGCGACTGAAAGGTTCCTGACGATGACCGACACCTCGGTGGACAACCCGTTCTTCGCCCGCATGTGGATCGCGATGTCGTCGCGCGAACGCAAGTTCATGACCACGCTGCGGCAGGAGAATCTCGCCGGTTTGCGCGGCCGGGTGCTGGAGATCGGCGCCGGAACCGGAACCAACTTCGCGTTCTACCCGGACACCGTGACCGAGGTGGTGGCCGTCGAGCCGGAGGTCCGGCTGGCACCGCTGGCGCGGAAGGCGGCGCTCACCGCGCCGGTGCCGGTGACGGTCCGCACCGAGACCGTCGAGAACTACGACAGCGGCGATCTTTTCGACGCGGTGGTGTGCTCACTCGTGCTGTGCTCGGTCGACGAACCGGAAAGCGTGCTGCGGCAGATGTATTCGCGGCTGAAGCCGGGCGGCGAATTGCGCTACTTCGAGCACGTCGCGAGCGGCGGGGTGCGTGGCCGGGTGCAGCGTTTCCTGGATTCGACATTCTGGCCGAAGATTTCGGGCAACTGTCACGCACACCGGGAAACCGAGCAGAGCATCGTCGGCGCCGGATTCCAGGTTTCGGATGCCCGTCGCGTGCTGATGCTGCCGGGCTGGGTGCCCCTGGCCGAGGTGGCGTTGGGTCGAGCCGTCAGGCCTGCTTGATCGTCGGGAGCAGATCGGGCAGCCGCTGTAACAGGGTCGGCAGCGCAGTGGCCGCCGTCTCGCGCAGGGACACCGTGGCCTGATCCGAGAACGGCGTCGGTTTCGGGTTCACCTCGATCACCGGAATACCCTGCGCCGCAGCGGCTTCCGGCAGGGACGCCGCGGGGTACACCACCGACGAGGTGCCGACGGTGATCACCAGGTCGGCCGCGCTGACCGCTCTGACGGAGCTGTCCCACGCGTCGGCGGGCAGGTTCTCGCCGAACCACACCACATTGGGCCGCACCAGACCGCCGCAGTAGCACTCCGGCGGCTCGACCGTGATGGCCGGCTCGGGCATCTCTGGCAGCGTGCCTTCGAATCCGGCTTTGCAACTGTCGCAATGGAAGTGGAACAAGCTGCCGTGCAGATGGTGGACCCGCGTGCTGCCGGCCCGCTCATGCAGGTTGTCGATGTTCTGGGTGACGACGTCGACCTCGGTGTAGTCCTGCCACGCGGCCACTGCCCGGTGCCCGTCGTTGGGGGACACGTTGCCCATCATGTGATGGCGCCACAGATACCAGGCGAACACGCGCTCGGGGTGGCGGCGCCAGGCATCCGAACTCGAGATCTCGTAGGGGTCGGTGTTGGCCCACAAGCCGGTCTCGGCATCCCGGAAGGTCGGCACGCCACTGTCGGCGGACATCCCCGCACCGCTGAACACCGTCACCCGCATCCGACCACGTTATCGGGTTACGGGTGATCTGGGCCACTTCGGTGGCGGCGAACGTGTTGTTCAGGGCCATCGGCCATACTCGGCGGATGACCGATTTCGGTGAGTGGGTCCGGCTCGATCCGCGCGTGGGGCCCCTGTTCGACCAGCTCCGGCTGCAGATCATCGGGGCCATTCGCGACGGACGCCTGCCCGCGGGGGCCCGGCTGCCCACCGTGCGCGACCTGGCCGGCACGTTGGGCATGGCGGCCAATACCGTCGCCCGGGCCTATCGCGAGCTCGAGACCGCGGGGGTCCTCGAAACCCGGGGTCGGTCAGGCACTTTCGTGGCCGCCGCTGACCCGGCCGCCGCCGCCATGGTGGACGCGGCCAACACCTTCGCGGACACGGCCCGGGCATTGGGCGTGTTGAAAGCCGACGCGCTGCGGTATCTGGACGCGGCGTTCGAGTAGCGCGGCGGTGAAAACTCAACCGCGCCAGTGCAACACGTCGAGCGCCACGCCGACTTCTACGCTGTTCTCGGACAGCGGGCGCGGCAGCAGTTCGTCGGCCCGGGCCAGCCTGCGCAGCAAGGTGTTGCGATGCGTGAAGAGCTTGCCCGCGGCGCGGGACACGTTGCACTGCTCACGCACGAATATCCGTACCGCGGAGCGCAATTCCGGGCTCGCGGTTTCCAGCTCACCCAACACCCGCTTGACGAAGACCGCGGCCCGGTCGGCGTCGGCGGTGAGCAGCGCGACCAGTTCGATATCGGTGTACTCCGCGATCTGCTGTGGCGAATGCAGTCGCGCCATCATCTGTTGGGTGGTGATCGCGTCGAAGTGGCTTCGGCGGAACCCGTCCACCCCAGGGCCCGTCGAGCCGATCGCGATGCGGACGTCGCGGCCGGCCGCAGGTGCCAGCGCATCGACGTCGACCGGACCCGGCGCCCACACCCACCGTGTGGCGGTACTCGCCGGCACGCTGAGTGGCCGGCCACCCGCGGAATGCCCGAAAGCCTCTGCGGCGCGGTCTAATTGGGACAGGTCGCCATTCGGATTGTCGGTCCAGATGACGGCGGCGGTGTGGGTACCGCCGAGCCCGTAAGCGAGCCGGCTTTCGGCGCGCTGCCGGGGGATCGGGGCGCCGTCCAGCAACAGTGCGACCGTCTCCCTGCGCTCGGCGTGGGTGCCGCGCGTGAGCTCGTCGCGCTCGAGTTCGATCTGCGCCGCGATGGCGGCCAGGGTGGCTTCGATGAAGTCGCTGATCGACCGCGAGCAGACGTCGAGCATCGCGAGCAGGTCGGCGTGGTCTGACGTCAGTTCGAACGCGATCTCCATCAGACGTCGCCACGCAACGCCTTCGCCGACCCGGTATGCGTCCAACGTGTAGGAATCGACGCCGCGGCGGACCATCTCCCGCGCGACGGCCATCGGTTCCGAGCTCGCGTTGGCGGGCACGGGGGCGCCGGGGTCGCGGACGTTGGCGGTGCCCCAGCACAACAGGTTCGACCGATTGCTGCGGCTCACGGCCGCCGCCAGTTCCGGGTCCGACGCGATGGCCGGATTGGCGCTCAGCACGGCGCGGTCGAGTTCCTCGAGCCAGTCCGGCGGGGCGTTGGTGACAACCTGTGCGCACTGGCGGATCAACTCGCGTACCTGCGGTGACGGCCGCGCTCCGTCCATGCCTCCAGGCTATCGTCGCTGGTGCGTATTGCACCAGGGTTGGTGAAATTTGAGATGTTTTGACCTTTGGTTGGGGGTCTGTGCGCGCCAACATTGTGATCACGCCCACCACTGCCAACAGGGAGTCCGCAATGGAGCACACAGCCAACACCGACCAGGTCGACGTACTGATCGTCGGCGCCGGAATCTCCGGCATCGGCGCCGCCTACTACCTGCAGAAGGAACATCCGGGGCGGTCGTACGCGATCCTGGAGTCCCGCGGCGCGACGGGTGGCACCTGGGACCTGTTCCGGTACCCCGGCATTCGCTCGGACTCCGACCTGCACACCTTCGGCTACGAGTTCAAGCCGTGGCGCGACGAGGACGCCATCGCCTCCGCCGGCAAGATTCTGGCCTACCTGCGAGAGACGGTCAGCGAGAACAACATCGACCGCAACATCCGGTTCCACCACAAGGTCCTCGGCGCCGCGTGGGACAGCAACACCGCGCGCTGGGTCGTGGACGTCGAGCGCACCGACACCGACGAACTGGTGCAAATCTCCGCCAACTGGCTGTTCTGCGCCGGCGGCTACTACCGCTATGACGAGGGCTTCACGCCGCAGTTCCCGGGCCGCGACCGGTTCGCCGGTCAGATCGTGCACCCGCAGCACTGGCCCGAGGACCTCGACTACACCGGCAAGAAGGTCGTCATCATCGGCAGCGGTGCAACGGCGGTGACGCTCGTGCCGTCGATGGCCGCCAAGGCCGCGCACGTGACCATGCTGCAGCGCTCGCCGACCTACATCCTTCCGGTGCCGTCCAAGGATGCGTTCGCCAACGTGGCCGGGCGCGTGCTCGGCGCCGATCGCGGCTATGCCCTCGCCCGGCGGAAGAACGTCATCCGGCAGCGCGCGGTGTACACGCTCTGCCAGAAGTACCCGGCCGCCGCCCGGCGCCTCATCCGGTGGACCAACGCCCGCGAACTGCCCGAGGGTTACCCTGTCGACACGCACTTCAGCCCCGCCTACAAGCCGTGGGACCAGCGCCTGTGCACCGTGCCCGACGCCGACCTGTTCAAGGCGATCGGCAGCGGCAAGGCCTCGGTGGTCACCGACCGCATCGCGACCTTCACCGAGACCGGCATCGAGCTGGAGTCCGGACAGCATCTGGACGCCGACATCATCGTCACCGCAACGGGTTTGAACGTCCAACTGTTCGGTGGCATGTCCCTGACCGTCGATGGTCAGGCGGTGAACCTCTCGGACACCGTCGCCTACAAGGGCATCATGCTCTCGGGTGTGCCGAACTTCGCCTTCGCCTTCGGCTACACGAACTCGTCGTGGACGCTCAAAGTCGGACTGCTGTGCGAGCATTTCTGCCGGCTGCTGAAACACATGGACGAGGGCGGATTCGACAGCGTCCGGCCGGAGTTCGACGACGCGGGCATGGACACCAAGCCGCTACTCGACTTCGCCGCCGGATACGTCCAGCGCGTCGCGGACACGCTGCCCCGACAGGGCGTTTCCGGACCCTGGGTGATGTCGATGAACTACAACTTCGACCGCGAGATGCTGCGGCACGGCGTGGTGGCCGACCCGAGCCTGCGGTTCACGAGCGCCGCGCGCGCCGAAGTTGAGGAGTTCGTGCCGATTTCTTGATCGGCGCTCAGGGTGGCCGCATACGCTGACGGGAATGGAGTCGTTCTCTCCCGCGGTCCCGCCTGAAATTCCCGGTGTCCCTTCAGCTGTCGGCGTCGTATTGCCGCCCGGGCCACTGCCCGGGCGGCCGTATTCGTTGCCACTGGATTTGCTGACCGAGCAGTACGGGCCGCTGTTCTATGCGGATTTCGGCGGCAGTCGGCGGTTGTACGCCTGCTCGTTGGCGCTGGTCGACGAATTATGCGACGAGACCCGCTTCGTCAAGGGCCTCACCGACCGGTTGGCCCGATTCCGGCCGCTCGCCGGTAACGGGCTGTTCACGTCCTACACCGGTGAGGACGGCTGGCAGGAAGCCCACGACCTCCTGATCCCGGGATTCAGCTTCAGCGGACTCCGCAGCTATCACCCCGCGATGCTGGACATCAACCGCCAGTTGATCGAGCAGTGGGATGCCGCGGTCGGCGCCCGCCCGGTGGACGTGGCCGGTGACCTGGCGAAGCTGGCCATGGACACCGTCGGCCTGGCCGGGTTCGGCGCCAGGTTCGACTCCTACCAGCACGACGGGCTTGCCGACGTTCCGGCCAGTTTCGCGGCGGCCCTGAACCAGATTCTCGCCGGGCCCAATGCCGACCCGGGGGTCTTCGAGGCCGAGCGCGACAATCTGTTCGGCTTCATCGCGGATCTGATCGCCGGGCACCGCGCGGGCGCGGCCGAACTCGACGACCTCCTGGTCCTGATGCTGCAACCGGGACCCGACGGGAAACCGATCCTCGACGACGACAGCATCCGCAATCAGATCGCCACGTTCATGGTCGCCGGGCAGGACACCACGTCGACGGTGATGCCGACCGCGCTCTACAGCATCGTGAAGAACCCGGCCGTGCTGCACCGGGCACAGGCGGAGGCCGACGCCGTGTTCGGCCCCGACGACGACCACGTGCCGGCGTTCGACGAGATCGGCAAGCTCACCTACCTTCGCCGGATCATCGACGAGACGTTGCGGCTGTCTCCACCGGTGCGCGAATTCGATCGAATGGCCTTGGCGGACACCGTGATCGGCGGGAAGTATCCGGTGCGGCAAGGCGAAGCGGTGACGGTGCTGACGTCGTCGCTGCATCGTCAGCCCGAGTGGGGCGACAACGTCGAAATCTTCGATCCCGACCGCTTCGACCCCGAGCAGGCCGGGCAGCGTCCGGTCAATCTGTTCAAGCCGTTCGGCACCGGCGCGCGGTCTTGCATCGGACGTCAGTTCGCGCTGCACGAAGCGACGATGGCGATCGCGACCCTGGTGCACCGCTACCGGTTCGTCGATGTCGAGCACTACACCCTGCGTACCCACAGCGACCTGCTGCGCAAGCCGGAGGGCTTCCACGTGCAACTCGTCCGCCGTACCCCGGAGGAGCGCCGGCAGGTGCCCGCGGCAGTGCCGGCCGCGCCGGTGACGCAGTCGCGCGCGGCAGTGCCAGCAGGCACGAAACTGCTTGTGCTGCATGGCTCGAACCTTGGGAACTGTCGCTCGCTGGCGCAGCAGCTCGGCGACGAAGCCGTCGACCTCGGCTATGAAACAACCGTTGCCGCATTGGATTCCGCAACCGGTGCACTGCCGGATCAGGGTGCGGTGGTGATCGTCGCCGCGTCGTACAACGGGATGCCGACCGACGACGCGCGCGCATTCGTGGACTGGCTGGACGGCGCGGCCGACCACGCGCCGGCGGTGCCGTATGCCGTTCTTGGTGTCGGCGACCGAAATTGGGCTGAGACCTACATGGCCATACCCCGGCGCATCGACGCCCGACTCGCGGAACTCGGTGCCACGCAACTCCTTCCGATGGTCGAAGCCGACACCTCGGGTGACTTCGCCGGCGTGGTGGAGGACTTCTCGGTGGCGCTGTGGAATGCGCTCGGAGGCGTCTTCGGCGCCGTCGCAACTGATGAGCCCGTAGCCGACGAGCCGCTCTACGATCTGCGCGCCATCGATGGGCCCGTCACCGCCGCGATCGACGCCCGTCATCAGGTGCAGCCGGCCACCGTGCTGGACAACATTCCGTTGGTGGACACCGGCTCTGAGTTCGGACAGGACAAGCGGTTGATCCGCATCGCGCTGCCCGACGGCGTCGACTACCAGACCGGTGATCACCTCACCGTGCTGCCGGACAACAGCCCCGCGCTCGTCGACGAGGTCGGTGAGCTGCTGGACCTGCGGCTCGATCGCCGCATCTCGATCAATCCACGGCGCAGTACCCGGCGGGCGATCCCGATCGACCGGGAAGTCACTGTGCGCGAACTGCTTACGCACTTCCTCGAACTCCGCAAGCCGGCCACCCGGAGTCAGCTGCTGCGATTGGCGGCGGCGAACCCATGCCCGCCGGAGCGCGCCGCACTGACCGCGCTCGCCGACGTCCCTGACGCCCGCGCACTGAGTGTCACCGAGTGCCTGGCGGAGTTCCCGGCCACCCAGCTCAGCCGTGCAGAGCTGCTGGAACTGTTCGAACCCATGTCCCCGCGGCACTATTCGATCGCCACGTCGTCGCGCCGTCGTGCCCGGGAAGTTGAGCTGGTGGTCGGGGTACTGGAAGGGCCTGCGCGATCCGGGGCCGGTGTGTTCCGCGGCGTCTCATCCAGCTACCTCGCGGATTCCGTTCCAGGACAGCAGATTCGGATGCGCGTAGATCCCGCGCGGCAGGCGTTCCGCGCCGGCGCCGACCCGACCCGTAACGTCATCCTGGTCAGTGCCGGGACAGGCGTCGCCCCGTTCCGGGGATTCATCGGAGATCGGCTGGGCGCCCTTGAAGCGGGCGAGCCGTTCACCGCGGCGCTGTGCTTCTTCGGTGTGCGGCACCCGGATGTGGACTACCTGTTCCGCGACGAGGCCGAGGACGCCGAGCGACTCGGCATCGTGCGGATGCGGCCGGCGTTCTCCCGGGCGGGTGATGAGGTCAAGTACGTGCAGGATCGCATCGCCGCGGACGCCGACGAGGTCTGGGACATGATCGGTAACCCGGACAACGACACCCACGTCTATGTGTGCGGCGACGGCGCCCGGATGGCGCCCGCGGTGCGCGCTGCGTTCCAGGACATCTACCGCAGCAAGGCCGGGGCCGACGACGCCGCCGCCCGCGCCTGGTTGGCCGGCCTGGTCAACTCCGACCGCTACGTCGAGGACGTCTGGGCCGGGTAGCGGGTACCACCGCGGATCGCGGACAGTCCCCGCATGCCGTGGTAGATCACCAGCGCCGCAACGGAACCGAGCGCGATGCCGGTGAACGTCAACGGTCCGGCCTGCCAGGTGAAATCGGCGATACCGATGATCAGCGGGATGGCGGCGGTCATCTGGTTGATCGGCTGGGAGAAATCCACCTGGTTGGTCAGCCAGATCCGCACCCCGAGGATGCCGACCAGGCCGTAGAGCACGATCGTCGCCCCGCCCAGCACGCCGGGCGGAATGGCGGAGATGGCGGCACCGACCTTGGGACACAACGACAGTACGACGGCCACGGTGGCGGCCACCCAGTACGCGGCGGTCGAGTAGATGCGTGTTGCCGCCATCACCCCGATGTTCTCGGCGTAGGTGGTGGTGGCGGATCCGCCGCCGGCGCCGGCCAGCACGGTGGCCACGCCGTCGGCCGCCAGCGCCCGGCCCATCAGCGGATCCAGGTCCCGGCCCGTCATCTGGCCGACTGATTTCACGTGCCCGATGTTCTCGGCGATCAGCGCGATCACGGCCGGCAGGAACATCGGCAGGACCGCCAGACTGAAGGACGGACCGTGGAATTCGGGCAGCCCGATCCACGGCGCGGCAGCGATCGCCGCGGTGTCGACGTCGCCGAGGGCCAGCGCCAGCAGGTAACCGATGACCACCGCCAGGAAGATGGCCAGCCGGCCGATGATGCCGCGGAAGAACGCCAGCGTCGCAACCAGCAGCACCAGCGTCACCAGGCCGACCAGCGGCCCCTTCTCGAAATTGTGCTTCGCCGCCGGCGCCAGGTTGAACCCGATCAGGGCGACGATGGCACCGGTGACCACCGGCGGCAGCGTCGCATCCAGCCAGCGCGTGCCGACCAGATGCACCACCGCGCCGACCAGGATCAACAGCAGGCCCACGGCGATCAAGCCGCCCAGCGCGCTGCCGGTTCCGTGTGCGGCGACCGCGGCGGTCACCGGCGCGATCACCGAGAAGCTCGACCCCAGATAGCTCGGCAGCCGGTTTCCGGTGATCAGCAGGAACGCGATGGTTCCGACGCCGGAGAACAGCAGCGTGGTGGCCGGCGGGAAACCGGTCAGCACCGGCACCAGGAACGTGGCCCCGAACATCGCCACCACATGCTGGGCACCGATGCCGATGGTGCGGGGCCAGCTGAGCCGTTCATCGGGGCCGACGACGGCGGCGTCCGGTCCGACCGGCGTCCAGGAGAGCGGAATCATCCGGTCATATTGCCGGATGGCGCTCATATTCGCTGTCTGTCAGCGCATTCGGCGCGATGGCGCTAGCCGAACTCCAGCAGCGTCATCGCCGGGCGTACCGGATCGAGCAGCGGAGTCCGCTGTGCCGTCCGCATGATGGCGTTCAGCAGCCGGCTGCGCGTCGCGGGGGACTCCACGTCGTGGACCGCCCGAATTCCCGGGATGGTGTCGACCAATCGCGCGGCCTGGCTTGCCGACAGGGTGAACGGCATCGGCGGCACCCGGTAGCGCAACGAGGTCCGCATTCCGCGCCCGACCAGTCGGGCGAACAGTGCCGGCGGCGAATCGAACATCAGCCGCCCGCCCGGAAACCGCTTGGCGCACTCGGCGATCAGTCCCAGCGACTCTTCGGGCTGTAGGTACATCAGCAGGCCCTCGGCCGTGATGAAGACGCCCTCGGTGGCGTCGACCTGATCCATCCAGCTGTAGTCCAATGCCGACTGTGCGCACACCGAAACCCGGTCCGAAGGAGGCAGCAGTTTACTGCGGACCTCGATCATCGGCGGTAGATCAACTGTCAGCCAACGGAATTCGGTACCGACATCGCTTGCGGAGATGCGGTAGAAGCTGGTCTGCAGACCTTCGGCCAGCGCCACCACGGTGGCCTTCGGGTGGTCACGCAGATAATCGCGGGTGGCGCGGTCGAACGCCAACGCACGCATCGCCATGTCGGGCCGGTTCGAATAGCCGAACTTGGCGAAATCGAAGTCGATGCGGTCCACCAGCTCGACCGCCACCGGATCGTCGAGGATGCCGTCGGGCCGGCGCGCTTCGCTGGCCCGGACCTGCAGGGTCATCAGCGCCGTCTCGGAGACCCCCGTCAGCGTGGTGCCGTCGATCTTCTGCGGTGAACTCATGTGGCAGCCAGCACTTTCTCGATGGTCCGCAAGTTTCGGGTGGTGGTGGACGATTTGTAGCGCTTCTTGCCCATGGTCTTGCTGATCGCACTGCTCAGGGTGTCGCCACGGGCCACCTGCCAGTACAGGACGCCGTGCCCGCGACTGATCAATTCGTCGCCGACCGGGTCGAGCGCCGCGAGTTCATCCAGCACGTCGGGGTCGCTGACGAAGGTGACGTACGAATGATGCCCGTCGACCTCGCGCTCGAAGGGGTAGTCCGCCGATATCGTTTTCAGTTCCGACATCGGGTACACCAGCACCCAGGCGTCGTACCCGAACGATTCCCGCAGCGCCGCTTCGGCTTTCGTACGGACTGTCGCCGCCTTCGTCGAACTGGACAGCACGACGTTGCCACTGGCCAGTAGAGTCTTGACGTCATCGAAGCCGGCCTGCCGGAACGTGGCCGCGACATCGGCCATCTTCAGATTCACGCCGCCGACGTTGACGCCGCGCAGAAATACCGCGTAGCGAGTCATGTGAACTCCGTCATGACGCCCAATGGTAGGCAGTTGCGCCGTAGGCTGGGTGCCATGACCCGTCAGGTCTTCGAAGACAAGCTGCTCGCGCTGATCAGCGACAATTCGCTGGGCGTGCTGGCCACCATCAAACGCGATGGTCGGCCGCAGTTGTCGAACGTGTCCTATTACTTCGACCCGAGGGCCGTCACCATCGGCGTCTCGATCACCGAACCCCGGGCCAAGACCCGCAACCTGCGGCGGGACGCCCGGGCGTCGATCTACGTCCGGTCCGACGACGGTTGGGCATACGCGGTGGCCGAGGGCGACGCGGTGTTGAGCCCACCGGCCGCGGAACCCGACGACGACACCGTCGAGGGGCTGATCGCCTTGTACCGCAACATCTCCGGTGAGCATCCGGACTGGGACGACTACCGCCGGGCGATGGTCGCCGACCGTCGGGTGCTGCTGACCATGCCGATAACGCATCTGTACGGGCTGCCGCCGGGCGTGCGCTGAACGCGATAGTCTGCGTACATGCCCGAGAACTCTGCCGAAGGTTCAGCTTCATCCGACGAGACCAAGCGCAAGTTCCGCGAGGCGCTCGAGCGTAAGAAGGCGGGGTCCGCCGGCGCCACCGCCCACCGGGACGGCGGGGCCAAGAATTCCAAGTCGCATGGCGCGGTTGGCGGTGGCCGGCGGGAGTTCCGCCGTAAGAGCGGCTAGTCCCGGGCCAGTGCCCTGGCCGCAATCAGCGCGGTCAACATCACCGAAACGCACTGCAGGCCGGTGTCTTTCAGGCCCCAGCCGACCGACGCCAGCGTGGCGGCGCCGGCGACGACCAGCAGCGTCCCGACGAGGGCGCTGCGCCAGCCCGGCGCCGAGACCCGGCCGCCGTCCCACAGCGGCAGCGGGTTGTTCTCCAGCGGCCGCAGCAGCAGGAAGAGCCCGGCGACCAGCGCGGCCATGATCGTCAGCTGGTAGACGCTCAAGACCAGGAAATGCGGCTGGCCGGGGTAGCGGGGCAGGCCGGCCAGATCGAAGGCCAGGTGCATGCCGAGCAGCGCGGGCATGTGCCACAGGTACAGGGTCATGGCGCCGGTGTTGCCGATCACCGCGAGGCGCCAGACCTGCGGCCGGGCAGCCCACCGGCTGATGGCCGGGGCGGCGGCAATGGCGAACGCGCACATCATGATTGCGTGGCCGGCGAGCAGCAGTGACGGCGGCGTCATGTTCTTGAGGTGCTGCGTCTCGATACCGACGAGGCTCAGCTCGTACGGCCCGACCCAGACCAGAGCGACGTTGACCGCCAGCATGGCGAGGCCGACGCGCAAGGCGGCCGCGGCCGTCAGCAGCTGACGGCGGTACGCCACCCCGAGCATGCCGGGGATCAGCCACACCACGAAGTTCGCGTAGCCCAGCGCGGACCACGAGTGGTCGTTGATGCGGATGGCGTCGACCACCGCGACCAGGGCGTACGTGCCGCCCACTGCGGCGACGAGCCGGCGGAGTGTCGTGATGCGCGCCAGCAGCGGCACCGCGGCCAGCACCAGCACGTAGGCGCCGAGGAACCACAGCAGCTGAGTGCTGATGCCGGCGATGGGCTCGTAGACGTGGATCGGCAGCAGCGGCTTGAGGACCAGCAGCGCCGCGGCCCAGAACACCAGGTAGTAGAACACCGGCCGGTACAGCCTGGTGCAGCGCTTGAGCAGCCAGCCGCCCCAGCTCGTCCCGCTGCGGTACGAGCCGGCCGAGGCCGCGACACCGGCGAAGAAGAACAACGGCATGATCTGGAACACCCAGGTCAGCGCCTGGAACACCACCGACGTCGTGAGCAGGTTGCCCCACCGGAACATGCCGTTGTCGATGATGCTGGTCGCCATGATGGTGTGACCGGCGACGACGCCGACGAGCGAGACGATGCGGATGACGTCGATGGCGCGGTCACGGTCGGCCGGCGTGCGCTGCGCGATCTCTGCAGCAGAAGGAAAGACGCGGGTGGTCATGCCTTTGAACGTAAGGGTCGGACCCCTAGGTATTGCTACTCAAATCAGGCTGACCTGCGGCGTTCCTGCCACAGGACGGCGGCCAGGCAGACGGCCGCCAGGACGGCGATGACGACGGCGAAGCTGACCCCAGCGGCCTGCAGGCCCCACCGCTGCGCGGCGAAGCCGAGGCTGACGACCGGTAGCGAGATCGCTACGTAGGCCACCACGAAGTACGTCGAACTGACTTCGGCGCGACGCTCGGTCGGCGTGCCTTCGACGACGGCCGCCAAGCCCCGGCTGAAGCTGATGCCCTGCCCGACGCCGGCCACCACCGCGGCGACCAGCAGGCCGGCCAGCGATGAAAATTGCAGTGCCACAGCGAGAATCGCCATACCCGCGACGAGAGTCGCGCAGCCCAGCGCGACGGCCCGTGGGGGATGGAGACGGCGTCCGGCCAGTTGAGCGGCGGCGGAGGCGACGTCGATCGACGCCGCGACGGCACCGCCGACGGCGTGGTTGTCGATGCCGATGACGCTGCTGACGAACGACGGGGCCACCGCCGTGAACAGGCCCATCACCGCGAACCCGGCGAAGGCCGCAGTGGCCGCGAGGACGAACGTCGCCCGGACCTCGGCGGGGACCGACAACCGCTGCAAACCGATCCGGCCGGTGCGGCTCGAGGTCTCCGGCACCAGCCAGACCGCCGCGATGGCCAGCACGGCCAGCACGATGTGCACGAGGAACGGCAGCTGCAACGGATGCGGCGCGTACTGCACCAGCAGCCCGGCCACGACGGGACCGGCGCCCAGCCCGCCGATGTTGGCGATGGTGGCACCCGCCGCGGCCTGTTCCCGGCGATTCTCCGGCACGGACTCGACGACGGCGGCCGTCGCGGTGCCGGTGAAGATGCCCGCAGACAAGCCGGACAGCAGCCGGCCCACCAGCAGCAACGGCACGCTGTCGGCGTTGAGGAACACGACGGCGCTCGCGATGGCAGCGACTGCGCCCGCGATCAGTACCGGCCGCCGGCCGATGGCATCGGACCAGCGGCCGAACAACAGCAGTGCGGCCAGCACGCCCAGGGCGTAGGCCGAGAAGATGATCGTCGTCGTCAGCACCGCGAAGTGCAGGTTGTGGGCGTACAGCGCGTAGATCGGCGTCGGCAGTGTGGTGCCCAACATGATGGCGGCGAAGGCATAGGCCAGCAACGGAAAGCCAAGGCGCGAGGTCACGGTTCGAGTTTGGAGCACGGGTAGGGCAACACGGGCGGGGCGCGCTGGCATTCCTCAACGGCGAGGTGCGGGAGACGTCACGACGATCACCTCGGCGGTCTCGTCGCCGACCTGGCGGAGCTTGTGCTGCGTGGCAGCGTCGAAGTAGGCGCAGTCGCCGGCCGCCAGCTCGACGAGGCGACCGTCGTAGTTGAGTTCGACCGTCCCGGAGTGGACGAACACGAACTCCTGACCGGGATGCGTCGGGTGGGAGTGGGCGGCGAATTGGCGGCCGGGGCGCACCACGAACGGTGACATGGCCTTGCCCAGCATGCCCGCCGCGATCGCCTGATTGCGGGCAGTGCCCCGGTCGGCGGCCCGCTCGACGGTGAACGTGCTGACTTCCGGATCATCGGAAAAGAGTTGCGCCACATCGACATCGAGGGTCCGCGAGATCTTCAGCGCGGCGGCGATCGACGGCACGCTCTGGCCGCGCTCGACCTTGGACAGGTAGCTCTTGGTCAGCCCGGTGCCGGCCGCCAGCTCTTCCAGCGTCATTCCGCGTTGTTGGCGCACCGCACGCAACAAGCCACTCACGGGACTGAGGATATCTCATTGACTGCATGACACAATGTGTCTTATGGTCTGCAATGTGTCATTGAGGTGCGGCCACGCACCGAAGCTGAGAGGAGTTCTCGATGACCGACACCATGCATGACTCCAAGGGCGAACTGATGCAGCGCGCCGAAGACGGGATGAACCGTCATTTCGCGGACTCGAATCTGAGCGTCCGCGCGAAGCTGGCGCTGACCTGCCGTGCGCTGTTCGACGGCGGGCATGATTCGGGGCTGGCCGGGCAGATCACCGCGCGCGCCGAGGAGCCCGGCACGTACTACACCCAGCGGCTCGGGCTGGGCTTCGACGAGATCACCGCCGGCAACCTGCTGCTCGTCGACGAAGACCTCAATGTTCTCGAGGGTGACGGAATGGCCAACCCGGCCAACCGTTTTCATTCCTGGATCTACCGTGCCCGGCCCGACGTCAACTGCATCATCCATACGCACCCGTTCCACGTCGCGGCGCTGTCGATGCTCGAAGTCCCCCTGGTCGTGTCGCAGATGGACATCGCGCCGTTGTACGACGACTGCGCCTTCCTGCCCGATTGGCCGGGCGTCCCCGTGGGCAACGAGGAAGGCGAGATCATCTCCGGGGCACTGGGGGACAAGAAGGCGATCCTGCTGGCCCATCACGGTCAGGTGGTGACCGGCGCCAGCGTCGAGGAAGCCTGCTCGCTGGCCGTGCTCATCGAACGCGGGGCCAAGCTCCAGCTGGCCGCCATGGCTGCCGGCACCATCGCCCCGTTGCCCGACCGGCTGGCCCGCGAGGCCCACGACTGGACGCTGACGCCCAAGCGCAGCGTCGCCAACTTCGCCTATTACGCGCGGCGTGCGCTGGTGCGCCACCCCGACGCCCTCGACAACTGACCTCAGAACGGATAAGACCTCATGACCGAGATTCACGGCATCATCGCCTACCCCATCACGCCGTTCACCGCCGACGGCGCCAACGTCGACACCGCCACGCTGGCTGCCGTCGTCGAGCAGCTCGTCAGCACCGGTGCGCATGCCATCGCGCCGCTGGGCAGCACCGGCGAATCGGCGTACCTCACCGAAGCCGAGTTCGACGCTGTCGTCGACACCACGGTGGCCACCGTCGGCGGCCGCGTCCCCGTTGTCGTCGGCGCCTCGGATCTGACCACTGCCAACACCATTCGGCGTGCGCGCTATGCACAGGAGGCCGGCGCCGACGCCGTGATGGTGCTGCCGATCTCGTACTGGAAGCTGGACGAGCGGGAGATTTTCCAGCACTACGCCAGCATCTCGGCGGCGGTCGACCTACCGATCATGGTCTACAACAACCCGGCCACCAGCGGCATCGACATGGCGCCCGAACTGCTGGTGCGGATGTTCAACGACATCGACAACGTGCGCATGGTCAAGGAATCCACGGGCGACCTCACCCGGATGCTGCGCATCACGGAGCTCTCCGGAGGGACGCTGCCCTTCTACAACGGCAGCAATCCGCTGGTGCTCGACGCCCTGCTCGCCGGAGCGTCCGGCTGGTGCACGGCCGCACCGAATCTGCGTCCGCAGCCGTGCCTCGACCTGTACGACGCGGTTCGCGCCGGTGACCGCGCCCGCGCGCAGGAGATCTACGACGAGCTCGCGCCGCTACTGCGCTTCATCGTCGCCGGCGGGCTGCCGACGACGGTCAAGGCCGGGCTGGATCTGCTGGGGCGCAATGCCGGCGATCCCCGCCCGCCGCTGCTGCCGCTCGACGAGGACGGCCGCGCGGAACTCAAAGGTCTGCTGGCCAGCGCGTGATGGCCTAGGCATCGCGGGGTCCTAAACTGACGTGATGTCCAAGCTGCAGCTGGTCCAGGAGCAGTCCGCCGACGCACTGCTCGAGTCCAACCCGTTCGCGCTGTTGGTCGGAATGCTTCTTGACCAACAGATTCCGATGGAAGTCGCGTTCGCCGGGCCGAAGAAGCTCGAGGACCGGATGGGCTCGCTCGACGCGCGTGAGGTCGCCGACTACAACCCCGACAAATTCGCCGAGCTGTTCTCGCAAACGCCTGCGGTGCACCGGTTTCCGGGATCCATGGCCAAGCGCGTACAGGCCCTGTCACAGGTGATCGTCGACGAGTACGACGGCAACGCCGCGGCCCTGTGGACCACCGGCGACCCCGACGGCAAAGAGGTGCTGCGCCGGCTGAAGGCACTGCCCGGATTCGGTGAGCAGAAGGCCAAGATCTTCCTGGCGCTGCTCGGCAAGCAGTACGGCGTCACGCCCGACGGTTGGCGCGCCGCGGCCGGCGATTACGGCAAGCAGGGCACGCACATGTCCGTCGCCGACGTCGTCGACAAGGGCTCACTGGACCAGGTTCGCGCCTACAAGAAGCAGATGAAAGCGGCCGCCAAAGCGGCGAAAAGCTAGGTTGACGCTGCGGCCACGGCGACTTCCGTCGAGTAGACGACGCCGTAGACGCAGGATCAACGCGGAATTCAGAGCGCGGGACCGTCGAACCGCTCCCGGGTGGCGAACTCCGACACCGGACGCCGCGTCAGCTTCGTCACCTGCTTGACCGGCTTGCCCAGCGGCAGCATGCACGCCACCGCGTAGTTGTCGGGGATGCCGAGCAGCTCGCGCACCGCGGGCTCCTGGGCGACCACCATGGTGGTCAGCACGCCGCCGAAGCCCTCATTGCGGGCCGCCAGCAGAATGTTCCAGACGAACGGATAGATCGAGGCCCCGCTGATCACCCCGATGCGATCCAGGTGCTGGTCGAACGCCGCGGCCACGCCGAGGTCCAGACAAACCACCAGGACCACCTCGGCGCCCAGCAGGGTGCCGGTGACCATGCCGTCGGGTACCTGGGTGGCCTCGATGACCGCGGGGTCAACGCCACAGGGCCGCAACGGGTTCCAGGGTCCCTCGCCTGCGGCGATCTGCGCGACGTACTGCCGGGCGCCGGGCTTGGAGAGCTCGCCCAGCTTCTTGCGGGTTTCGACGTCACGGACCGCGATCACCCGCGCGCCCTGCCGGTTGCCGCCACTCGGAGCGAAGCGCGCGTTGTCGAGGATGCGCTCGAGTACGTCATCCGGCAGTGGCTCGCCGCTGAACTTCCGGACGGCCCCGGTCGTGCGCATGACGTCGTAAATCTCCATACCGACCATCATGCGTATGGGAAGGTGATGTGTATGGCTAAGACACACTTGAATTGCCCCTGCGGCGAGGCGATTTCCGGCACCGACGAGGACGATCTGGTCGAGAAGGCCCAGACCCACCTCGCCGAGCAGCACCCCGGTCGTGAGTACGACCGGGAGATGATCCTCTTCATGGCGTACTGAGCCAACAAAAAAGCGAGCGTGGCTACCGTTGGGGGGTAGCCACGCTCGCTGCTGCGTAGTCGGGTCGAGTCCGACCGTCATACTGGCGGGCGTGACGCCGAGAAAGGTGCGGGAGACGCCCGAGCGAGGATGGCTCTCGCCCAAGCAGCAGCGTGCCTGGGTTGCCTACATGCGGGTACAGCTGCGGATGAACTACGAGATGAACCGCCAGTTGCAGGCAGACTCCGGGCTGTCCCTGGCGGACTACGACGTGTTGGTGGCGCTCAGCGACGACAACGATGCGGGCCTTCGCGTCAGTGACCTCGCCGCGCGGATCGGCTGGGAAAGAAGCCGCCTGTCGCATCAACTGCGGCGCATGGAAGGACGCGGCTTGACCGAGCGCCGCCCGAGCGCCGAGGACGGCCGCACCACCAACGTGGTGCTCACCGAAGCCGGGCGGCGGGCGATCGTCGAAGCCGCACCCGGGCATGTGGATCTGGTGCGCAGCCTGTTCTTCGATTCCCTGCCGGACAGTCTTCTCGGCCCGTTCACCGCCGCGCTGGAGCACATCCACGTCAATGTCGATCACAACAGCTCACTCCCGCCGGCATCGCGCTAGATTTGGGTGATTAATCACCTAAATTTCGGGAAGTGGGCCAGTGAACGAAGTCATCAGCCGTCTCATGGAAGCCAATTTGTTGGCAGTGTTCGACGAGCGCGATCCGCTGCGCCGTGCCGCCGCGATCGCCGAGACCTACTCAGAGGACGTGCAGTGGACCGACGATGATGGCACTGCCGTCGGCCACGACCAGCTGAATGTCAAAGCTGTTGAGCTGCAGGAAAAGCTGTCGGGTCTGCATTTCGTGAAAGTCGGCCCGGTTCGCCAGACCCGCGGCCTCGGTTTCCTGTCATGGGAGGTTCGCACCCCGGGCGATGCCACGGTGGCGTCAGGCTTCGATGTCGCCGAGATCGTCGATGATCGCATCGTTCGGCTGTGGACGGTGCTGGACTCTGCGGAATAGGTGATAAGTCACCTAAGTTGATACCTGCGAAAGCGCAATCCACACAGAAACGGAGCCCGATCATGGGACAGCTCGAAGGCAAGACGGCACTGGTCACCGGAGGAACGTCGGGTATCGGCCTGGCGACCGCAAAGCGCCTGGTCGATGAGGGCGCCTACGTCTTCATCACGGGACGTGATCGCACACGCCTCGACGAGGCAGCCGCCGCCATCGGTGCCCACGGTGTGCAGAGCGATATCAGCAAGCCCCAGGAACTCGACACGCTGGCCGCCGAAATCGCCAAGCACGGCAAGGGCCTCGATGTCCTCTTCGCCAATGCCGGGGGCGGCGACTTCGCCACCCTGGCCGATGTGACGCCGCAGCATTACCGGGACAACTTCGACCGCAATGTGGCCGGCACGGTGTTCACCGTGCAGAAGACGCTGCCGCTGCTCAACGACGGGGCCTCGATCGTGTTGGCCGGTTCCACCGCGGCCTCCGAAGGGGTCCCGGCTTTCGGGCTTTACGCCGCGTCGAAAGCCGCCATCCGGTCGCTGGGCCGCACCTGGGCCGCCGAGTTGGCGGATCGCAAGATTCGGGTGAACACCGTCGTTCCCGGCCCGATCGAAACTCCTGGGCTCACCGGCCTGGCGCCCGCCGAGCAGAAGCAGGACTTGCTGGACGGCATGGCCGCTCAGGTGCCGATGAAGCGGCTGGGGCATCCTGACGAAATCGCTTCCGCCGTACTGTTCCTGGCCTCGGACCAGAGCAGCTTCATGACGGGCGCGGAGCTGGCCGTCGACGGCGGCCAGATCCAGGTCTGACGAACAAAATCGGGATGACGCCGGTTGGCGTCATCCCGATTTTTGTTGGGCGGTGAGTTACGGCACCACCGAGGAACCGATGGTGGGCATGAACTGGCACTGCTTCTCGGTCGTCGTCACCTGACCGAAGATGGTCGACATGATGCTGCCCGAGCCGGTGTCGACGATGGCGGTCAGCGTCGTCGGCCCCTGCGGGTTGATGTCGGCCTGCGGCTTGAGGGTCGCGCTGCCCGACTTGCCGGTGGTCAGGTTGACCCAGGTGACGTTCAGCGGCAGCTTCTGCTCGGCTGCCGGGCCGGGCGTGCCGACCGCGGTGAACACGTACGCGGTCTGGCCGGGGCCGGGGCCCGGGGTCGGAATCTTCGCGGGGCCGGCCACGCTGATGGCCGTCGCCAGGACGTTGCCGCCGTCGGCCTGGCAGCCGTTGCTGATCGACGGGTACATGAAGTCCTGTGTGATCGGCGCGCCCGGTCCGAACGCGCCGGCCGGAGCCGGTGCCGCTGCGGCTGCCGCGGGAGGCGCGGCGTCGGGGGCCGGGGCCGGGACGGTCGCCGCGGCTTGGGTGACCGGGGCGGACGCCGGAGCAGCTTCCGGAGCGGGCGCCGGGGCCGGGGCAGGAGCAGGAGCAGGTGCCGGGGCGGCTTCGGGCGCCGGGGCAGGTGCGGCTTCGGGGGCCGGTGCCGGAGCGGCCTCGGCCACCGGGCCGACGGCGTGTACGGGGTCGACGCCTGCCGGCAGGTGGGCCTCGGCGCCCGGTACCGCGCCGGGGGCCGGCACGTGGTTCGCGGCCGGGTCGGCGGCGAATTGGTTCACGGCGTTGGCCAGATTCTTCGAATCCGACGGTGCGGCCTTGTTACCGGCGAACGCCCGGGCTGCTGCCATGAGCAGCTCCGCGGCGCCCGCCGGGTCAGCGGCGGCCTGCTGGATCACCGGGGCGAGAGTCTGCATGGCCGGCAGACCGGGAGCCTGAAGGCCATCGATGGGCAGCGGCAACGGCAGTGGCGACGCCGGATCGGCGTGCGCGACGGTGGCCGCGCTGATCGTGAGTGCGACGGATGCGCCTAGTGCGACGAACAGCTTCCTCGATTGCATGACTCTCTCCCCGGTTTCGTATCGGTTATCTGGTTACGGCGCGAATCACGGCAAGCCGGAGGTGATGACCGGTGCCAGGCTGGTCAGGCTCATGATCCCCGGCACGACGCCCGGGATGGCCTGTGCCGCCGGTGCCGCGGCCGCGACAGCGGCGGGTGCGGTGGCCAGCGGGGATGCGGCAGCCGGTGCGGCGGCCAACGGCGCGGCGAGCGGTGCCGTGGCGGCGGCCAGCGGAGCTGCGGCGGCAGGCGCAGCGGCAGCGGCGATCGGCGCGGTCAGCGGTGCGGCCGCGGCGGCGAGCGGCGCGGTGGCAGCAGCCAACGGCGAGGTCGCAGCCGTAGCAGCCGTAGCGGCAGTCGCAGCAGGAGCGGCAACGGCAGCGGGCTTGGGCAGCATGTTCGCCAGCGGGGTGCCGGCCGGCAGCAGCGACGTGAGGTCACCCGGGAAGGCGATCTGCTGCGGCAGCGGCAGCGGCGAGCCCGGAATCTGCGGCAGGTTGATGTTGGCCGACGGGATCAGGCCCTGGGCCGGGGCGGCGGCCGCAGGTGCAGCGGCAGCCGGGGCGGTGGCGGCCGGAGCGGTGGCGCCGGGCACCAGGTTCTGCGGCAGGGTCACCGAAGCGGTGGCGGCGGGAGCTGCCGGAGCAGCGGCCGGCGCGCCCGAAGTCAGGGCCTGGGTGACACCCGACAGCGCCTGGGCCGGAGCCTGGGCGAGTTCGTTGACCAGCGGCGTGCCGGGCACGACGGGGGCCGGGGCCGCGGGGGCCGGGTCGGCGGCAGCGACCGCGCTCAGGGCGATCGCCACCGGGACTGCGCCGGCGGCGGCAATCATGCTGGTGGCCAACAATTTTCCAGTGGTGCGTGTGCGCATTGTGGGGGTCCTCCCGGTCCAGTGGTGGCGCGTCAGAACCCAAGCTATGCAGTTACTGGTGTTACTCAAGTGACACGTGTGGCATTTATAGATCCGTTACTGATCAGAAGGCGAAGGGTGACCGACCGTTACAGTCATGCGATAAACACCGCCACGCGATCGGTCCTCCGCTGGGCGCCGCTGATGCTGGCGCTCAGCGTCATTGCGCGCTTCGCGTGGACCTATCTGGTGCCCAACGGCGCCAACTTCGTCGACCTCCACGTCTACGTCGGCGGCGCGGCGACCCTCGGCAACGGCCACCCGCTGTACGACTACGTCTACGCCGACCAGACCCCGGACTTCCCGCTGCCGTTCACCTACCCGCCGTTCGCGGCGGTGCTGTTCTATCCGCTGCACTTCGTGCCGTTCGGTTTGCTGGCGTTCTGCTGGCAGGTCGGCATCATCGCCGCGCTCTACGGCGTGGTGTGGATCAGCTTGCGGCTCATCGGGTCTGCGGATCCCGCGCACCGGCTGGCCATGGCGTGGACGGCGATCGGCATCTGGACCGAGCCGCTGCGCAGCACTTTCGACTACGGGCAGATCAACGTCGTCCTCGTCCTGGGCGTGCTCTACGCGGTCTACAGCACCCGCTGGTGGTGGTCGGGTCTGCTGATCGGGGTGGCGGCCGGGGTGAAGCTGACCCCCGCGGTTACGGGGCTCTACTTCCTCGGTGTCCGCCGGTGGGGCGTGGCCCTGTTCGCGGCCGTGACGTTCGTCGGCACCGTGCTGGTGTCGTGGCTGGTGCTGCGGGGCCAGGCGCTCTACTACTTCACCGATCTGCTGGGTGACGCCAATCGGATCGGCCCCGTCGCGACCTCGTTCAACCAGTCCTGGCGGGGTGCGATCTCTCGAATCGTCGGCCACGACGCCGGTTTCGAGCCCGCCGTCGTGATCGCGGTGGTGCTGACCGCGGTGCTGGCGGTGTTCGCCTGGCGCGGTGTCTACGGTCCAGACCGACCTGACCGGCTGGGCGCGCTGCTCGTGGTCCAGCTGTTCGGACTGCTCTTCTCGCCGATCTCGTGGACCCACCACTGGGTGTGGCTCATCCCGCTGATGATGTGGCTGTGGCACGGGCCGTTCGCGGCGCTCCGCAGTGCGCGGGCGCTGCGCTGGACCTGGCTGGTGCTGCTGCTGGTCGGCGTGCCGTGGCTACTGAGCTTCGCGCAGCCGACGATCTGGGTGATCAGCCGCCCGTGGTACCTGGCCTGGGCTGGGCTGATCTACCCGGTGATGACGCTCGTGACGCTTGCGTGGATGGCTAGACGACGAGTCCGTTGATGTCGGTGGCCATTTCCACATCCTTGTCGGTGATGCCACCTTCGGAATGCGTGACCAGGGCGAAAGTAACTGTCCGCCAACGGATATCGATGTCCGGGTGATGGTCCTTGGCTTCCGCGTGGATCGCCACCCGCCGCACGGCATCGATGCCGTCGAGGAACGCCGGGAACTTCACGGACCTGCGGAGTGCGCCGTCGGCTCGTTCCCAACCCTCGGGTGCTGCGGCGTCTACTTGTTCATCGGTGAGGACGGCCATGGTCTCGAACGTACTCCCGCCCAGGCTCCTACGCCGAGAGTGCGGGTTGCCGGTGGTGAGCCTCGGCGCGTCGTCTCGGCAGCCGTCACGATCGGCGTGCGACCGGACCTCAGCGCGCACGTCGTCAGCCAATCTGCCTGTGGATAACCGTGTTCGCGTCGGCATTTCTGTCGGTGCCCGCTTCGAAAGTGGCGGTATGGACGAACCATTCCGCGGATCGGACGCGTTACGCGCCGGCGTGCTCACCGAGCATCGACTCCGGAAATACTTCCGTGCAGTCTTTCGCGACGTGTACGTCGCCAACGACACCGTGATGACGGCCGAGCTCAAGGCGCGGGCTGCATGGTTGGCGACTGGGCCCGAGGCTGTCTTGGCAGGCATATCCGCGGCGGCGGTGCATCGGGCCGAATGGCTCGACCCGGGGCTTCCGGCAGTCGTCGTGCGCACTGCTCGCCGCCGCCCATCGGGGATGATCGTCCATTCGTATGACCTTGCAGCGCAAGAAGTTTGCACAGTCTGCGGCATGCGAGTCACGACACCGGCACGTACCGCATTCGATATCGGCCGGCTGCTGCCGGCGCCCGAAGCCGTCCCAATTCTCGACGCGCTTATCCGGTCGACCGCGCTGGACGTTTCAGATGTCTGGGCCCTTGCGGCTGCGCACCCCGGTCTGCGTGGCGTCCGGCGGCTGGGAACCACGGTGGGGATTGCCGACGGTGCCGCCGCAACGCGGCTCCAATCGCGTGTCCGGACGCTGCTGGCGAATGCGAACCTGCCGCCCCTGGAAACCCAAATCCTCGTGGGCGACGAGCTCGGGCCGATTTTCACCCACGCTCACATGGGATGGCGGCAATGGCGGGTGGTCGTCCAATGCGACGAAGACCTCGACTGGACCGTGGAACGGCGGACATGGCAGTTCGAGTACACGGAGAACCTGGAACGGATCGGGTGGCGCAATGTGTGGGTGACCGCGCCCATGATGCGCGAGCCGCGACGAGTGGTGTGGCGCGTCAACGAAGCGATCCAGGCCGCGCGGCGGCGGCTACCGACGAAGCGTGGTGCCCAACGTGACGGTTAGCGGTGACGACACTCGGTCGATCACCGCGGTTATCGACACGCTCGACGTAGGAAGCCGGGCGGCAAGTAGCGTCAGCGCGGTGATCGTCGTCGCGGGCGCGCTCATCGCCGACGCCAGACTGCTGGTCGCTCAGCGCAATCGGCCCCCGGAACTCGCGGGTCTCTGGGAGCTGCCGGGTGGGAAGGTCGCGCCGGGGGAGACCGACGCGCAGGGGCTGGCCCGTGAACTCCACGAAGAACTGGGCGTCACGGTGACGGTCGGGAAAAAGGTGGGCGAGGACGTGCCGTTGTCCGACACCGTCACGTTGCGGGCGTACCTGGTGTCGACCGACGACGCGCCCCACGCCCACGATCACCATGCCGTGCGCTGGGTGGGCGCGGCCGAACTCGACGACTTGCCCTGGGTGCCCGCGGACCGGGCGTGGCTCGCAGAGTTGAAGGCCGCGCTGGCTCAGTCGCGCTGACTCAGTAGTGCAGCTTGTCGCCGACGACGCGCGTCGACGCCATCGCGCTTCCGTGCTGCGCGGTGTATAGCGGATGCAGCAGCGCGGGGTACTTGCAATGCGGGCAGTCGGTCTTCGGCTTGTTCACGGTGGAGAACGCCAAATGGTGACACGCAGCACACCTCACCACGAAGAATCCGCCTGCCCAATTGGCCAATCCGGCGAATATCGCGGCTGTTGCGCCGAGTGCCAGCACGAACCCGACCACTCCGGTCAACACTTCGTAGATGGTCATGACGACGACCTCCTCGTGCCGGTTCTCTGGGACTGACGAGACGCTTCCACGGTACTCGCGAAACCAGAAAAGGAGCAGGTCAATCGCTGTATATCAGGCCTTGCGGGCGCGCTTGTAGACCTTCTCGAGATCCTTGCCGTGGACCCCGTGGTGCGCGGCCTTCTGAACCTTGTGCAATACCAGCGGACACCGCTTGCACCGGGGCTTGCTGCGGCAGCACTTCTTCTTCGGTTTAGCCCCGGCGAGCTTGCTGGCCTTCATCGATTAGCAGTTTTGCCAGGCGGCCCGCAGTTTCGCAAACCGGCCCCCTCGCTGCGACAATCTTGGACGTGAGTGAGCAGGCCAGCGCCGGATTCAGAAATGTCGCCATCGTCGCACACGTCGACCACGGCAAGACGACCCTCGTCGATGCCATGCTGCGGCAGTCTGGAGCGTTGACCCACCGCGGCGACGACTCGACCGAACGCATCATGGACTCGGGTGACCTTGAGAAGGAAAAGGGCATCACGATCCTGGCCAAGAACACCGCGGTGCACCGGCACAACGCCGATGGCTCCGTGACGGTCATCAACGTGATCGACACCCCCGGCCACGCCGACTTCGGTGGCGAGGTCGAGCGCGGTCTGTCCATGGTCGACGGCGTCGTGCTGCTGGTCGACGCCTCCGAGGGCCCGCTGCCGCAGACCCGCTTCGTGCTGCGCAAGGCCCTGGCCGCGCACCTGCCCGTCATCCTCGTGGTGAACAAGACCGACCGGCCCGACGCCCGTATCGCCGAGGTCGTCGAGGAGAGCCACGACCTGCTGCTCGACGTCGCCTCCGATCTGGATGAAGAAGCCCAGGCTGCCGCCGAGAAGGCGCTCGACCTGCCGACGCTGTACGCCTCGGGCCGCGCGGGTGTTGCCTCGACCACGCAGCCCGCCAACGGCGAGGTGCCCGACAGCGAGAACCTGGACCCGCTGTTCGACGTGCTGCTCGAGCACATCCCGGCGCCCAAGGGCGACCCGGACGCCCCGCTGCAGGCACTGGTCACCAACCTCGACGCGTCGGCCTTCCTCGGCCGTCTGGCGCTGGTCCGGATCTACAAGGGCAAGCTCAAGAAGGGCCAGCAGGTGGCCTGGATGCGTGAGGTCGACGGCGCGCCCGTCATCACCTCCGGCAAGATCACCGAACTGCTCGTCACCGTCGGTGTCGAGCGCACCCCGACGACCGAGGCCGTCGCCGGCGACATCGTCGCCGTCGCGGGTATGCCGGAGATCATGATCGGCGACACCCTGGCCGATCCCGAGCATGCGCACGCCCTGCCGCGCATCACCGTCGACGAGCCCGCCATCTCGGTGACCATCGGCACCAACAGCTCGCCGCTGGCCGGCAAGGTCTCCGGGCACAAGCTGACGGCGCGAATGGTCAAGTCCCGCTTGGATTCCGAGCTCGTCGGTAACGTGTCGATCCGCGTCGTCGACATCGGCCGCCCGGACGCCTGGGAGGTCCAGGGCCGTGGTGAGCTGGCGCTGGCCGTGCTGGTCGAGCAGATGCGCCGCGAAGGCTTCGAGATGACCGTCGGCAAGCCACAGGTGGTCACCCGCCAGATCGACGGCAAGCTGCACGAGCCCTTCGAAGAGCTGACCATCGACTGTCCCGAGGAGTTCCTCGGCGCCATCACCCAGTTGATGGCTGCCCGCAAGGGCCGCATGGAGCAGATGACCAACCACGCCGCCGGGTGGGTCCGGATGGACTTCATCGTGCCGTCGCGTGGCCTCATCGGTTTCCGCACCGACTTCCTGACGCTGACCCGCGGCACCGGCATCGCCAACGCCGTGTTCGAGGGCTACCGGCCGTGGGCCGGCGAGATCCGCGCCCGCCACACCGGCTCGCTGGTCAGTGACCGGACCGGCAGCATCACCCCGTTCGCGATGATCCAGCTGTCCGATCGCGGCCAGTTCTTCGTCGAGCCGGGCCAGGACACCTACGAGGGCCAGGTCGTGGGCATCAACCCCCGCGCCGAAGACCTCGACATCAACATCACCCGCGAGAAGAAGCTGACCAACATGCGCAGCTCGACCGCGGACGTCATGGAGACGCTGGCGCGCCCGCTGGAGCTCGGCCTGGAGCAGGCCATGGAGTTCTGCGCCGAGGACGAGTGCGTCGAGGTCACCCCGGAGGTCGTGCGCGTGCGCAAGGTCGAGCTGACCGCCAGCCTGCGGGCCCGGGCCAAGGCCCGCGAGAAGGCTCGCAACTAACGCCTGACCCGAAAGGCCGGCTGCCGCACGCGATTTCGCGACGTGCGCTAGCCGGCCTTTTGGTTTTCTTCGAGCCAGGCGACGCCGTCCTCGGCCGCCTTGATCAGCGCGCCGCGCTCACCGAAGTACGTGGACACCGCGCCGACCCACGGCACCACGCTCAGGCGTTGCCACCACTTCGTCGGCTGCGGCCGTTTGGCGATCTCGTCGAACGTCGCGCGCAGGATGCCGGCCAGCTGCCAGACGGTCCGGACGACGACCACCGGCATCGACGACGTGATGGCCTCCAGCGGCTTCCAGCCGGACGGTGGCGTCTCGGGGAGCGTCTCGGGGGCCTCGGGTGTCGGTACGTCGAAACCCTCGGGCAGGTGCCGACGGCACAAGACCTCGGCGAGCAGACGGACCTGTTCGCCTCGATCGGTCACGCCGTATTCGCGCGCCACGGCACACAGCACGATGGCGTGGTTGACGAAGCCGGCCAGCTCGCTCACCGGCAGCACGCGGGCCAGCCAACCGAAGGCTCCCGGTGTGGCCACCAGCAGCGTGTTGAGGGCGCCGACGCGGTGCACCCACCAGTGGATGCGTTCGTCACGGCTCATCCGCTCCCAGGCGGCGGTGCCGGGCAGGTCGGCGGCGTTCATCAGCTGCGCACCGACGTTCAGGGCACCGTCGGTGGTGCTGCGGCCGCGGCCGGCTTCCCGGCGACGCTGCCACAGCCGCAGCCGCCGAACACGGTCGCTCAGCCCGTGAGGTGGGCTGAGCAGGCGATGGGAGCGCTTGCGCAGCCCGATCGGATCAGCTTGCGACAGCACGTTGAGCAGGGGGTTGATGACGGCGACGGCGCGGCTCAGCGCGTCGGCGACATCGGCATCGGACAGTGGCGTGTACGGCTTCGGCAGCAGGCCCATACCGGAGATTGTGGACCACATCGGGGGCGAGCGGCGGGACGGGGATTTGCCGCGGGAGGCTCGGATGGTGGTTCGGCCCGGCCCTGCCGATACCCTGAACGGCGTGCCGACCGCCCACCGCCAGCTCCTGAGGACTGGCGCATTGATGACGACGGGCGCACTGGTGTTGGCCTTGACCGGCTGCACCGTCAGCCCGCCGCCGGCGCCGCAGAGCACCGAGACGACCAAGACCGTCGTCCCGCCGCCGCCGAAGATGAGCCAGATCATCATGGCCATCGACTGGATCGGCCCCGGGTTCAACCCGCATCTGCAGTCCGACCAGTCGCCGGTCAACGCGGCCATCTCGGCGCTGGTCCTGCCGAGCTCGTTCCGGCCCATCGCCGATCCGGCATCGCCGTCGGGATCACGCTGGGAACTCGACCCGTCATTGTTGTTGTCGGCCGACGTGACCAATCAGAGCCCGTTCACCGTCACGTACAAGATCCGTCCCGAGGCGCAGTGGACCGACAACGCGCCCATCGCCGCCGACGACTACTGGTACCAGTGGCGGCAGATGGTCAGTCAGCCCGGCGTCGTCGACCCGGCCGGCTACGACCTGGTGACCGGTGTCCAGTCGGTCGACGGCGGCAAGACGGCCGTCGTCACCTTCGCCCGGCCGTACCCGGCGTGGCGGGAACTGTTCAACAACATCCTGCCCGCGCACATCGTCAAGGACGTGCCCGGTGGTTTCGGTGCCGGCCTGGCGCGGGCGATGCCGGTGACCGGCGGCCAGTTCCGCGTCGAGAGCATCGACCCGCAGCGCGACGAAATCCTGCTGGCGCGCAACGACCGCTACTGGAGCGTGCCCTCGGTGCCCGACCAGGTGCTGTTCCGGCGCGGCGGATCGCCTGCGGCCCTTGCTGATTCGATCCGCAACCGGGACACCCAGGTGGCCCAGGTGCACGGCGGGCAGGCGACGTTCGCGCAACTCGCGGCCATCCCGGGCGTGCGGACCGCACGGATCGTCACCCCGCGGGTCATGCAGCTGACGCTGCGCGCGCAGCGGCCCGGACTGACCGACGTCCAGGTTCGCAAGGCACTGCTGGGTCTGCTCGACGTCGGCCTGCTGGCCGCCGTCGGTGCCGGCAGCGACAACACCGTGACGCTGGCCCAGGCTCAGGTCCGGACGCCGTCGGACCCCGGCTACGTGCCGACGGCGCCGCCGGCCCTGGACCGCAACGCCGCGATGGACCTGTTGGTGCGTGCCGGGTACAACATCGAGCCCGCCGTCGCGCCACCGTCGCCACCCGGCACGCCACCACCGCCGGGCCACGATCGGCTCGTCAAAGACGGCAAGCCGCTGGGGCTGGCCATCGGTGTCGCCGCCAACGACCCGACGTCGGTCGCGGTGGCGAACACGGCCGCCGACCAACTGCGCAGCGTCGGGATCGAGGCCACCGTGCTGGCCATGGATCCCGTGGCCCTGTACGCCGACGGTCTGGAGCGGGTAGACGCGATCGTCGGCTGGCGTCATGCCGGCGGCGATCTGGCGACGGTGCTGGCGTCGCGCTACGGCTGTCCGGGCCTGGACGCGACGGCGGTCTCCACCGCGACGCCACCGGCACCTACCCCGCAGCCGCCGTCGACCTCCAAAACCGTTGCGCCGCAGACGCCGACCTCAACGCCGACGGTGACGTCCACCGCGCCGACCATTCCGCTGCCCAAGCCGCTCGGCGGCGATCAGCTGGTGCAGGCGCCCAGTAACTTGACCGGCATCTGCGACCACGCGATTCAGCCGAAGATCGACGCGGCGCTGGCCGGCACCGAGAAGATCGCCGACGTGCTGAACGAGTTGGAGCCCAAGCTCTGGGCGATGGAGACGGTGCTGCCGATCCTGCAGGACACCACGATCGTCGCGGCCGGGCCGACGGTGCAGAACGTCAGCCTCACCGGCGCCGTCCCGGTCGGGATCGTGGGCGACGCCGGCAAGTGGGTCAAGGTTCCCTGAGCTGGTCGTGAGTCGGGGCCGGCGGTGACGCGGCAGCGGCTGCCCGGGTGGCCGACTGTTCCCGCAGCAGCCGGATGCCGTGCGACGAGTACGCGGCCACCGCGAACACCAGCAGCAGCCAGATCGGTGGGTGCGCCAGCTCCCAGACGAACAGCGCCGCGAAGGCGGGTGCGCGCTGGGTGATCGCGAGCACTCCGGCCGAACAGGTCAGCGCGACCGCTGCGACATGAAGATTGGTGTGGGCCAACGCGTTGAGGGCCAGGGTCGCGACGGTGCCCGCGGCCGCGCCGGTGGCCAGGGCCGGGGTGATGAGGCCGCCGACGGCGCCGACGCGGAGATACAGCGCGGTGAGCAGCGGTTTGAGCACGAGGATGACGGCCGCGGCGGCGAGGGTGAGGTCGGAACCGACGGCGACGACGAGGATGCTGCGGCCATTGCCGGGCAGTTCGGGACGGTAGATCGAACAGATGCCGGTCACCAGACCTGCCAGCGCGACGCCCGGGATGAGCACCCACGACGTCAGCTGCGGCTTCGGTCCGGCGAACGCTGTCAGCCGGTTGAAAGTCAGCCCGACGACCACCGCCAGCGGCGCGATGGCGACGGCGAGCATGGTGAATTGGTACGACAGTGCCGGATCCGGCCACATCAGATTGCGTTCGAAATGCGTGACCGGATGCGACACCGCAACCGCCAGGCTGGACGTGATGAGAGCGGTACCGACGACTTTGGGGTGCCAGGTGCCCATCATGACCCGGGCGGCGAAGAACGCACCTCCCAGCGGCACGCTGTACACCGCGCCCAGCCCGGCGCCCGCGGCGCAGGACAGCAGAATCTCGCGGTCGCGCGCGGTCAACGTCCCGAGGGTCGACGACGTGAGGCGCCCGAGCCACGTGGTCCCGTAGCTACTGAGCACCGCGGCCAATTGGCGTGGTGCGGTCTCGCGGCCCAGCGAGGCGCCGGACCCGACGGCCACGACCTGCAACGCCGCATCCGCCGCCATCGGCAGATGCGGCATCGGCTTCTTACCTGCGATGGTCGCCGACAGCGACGGAGTTCCGCTGCGACTGCGCAGAATCCACCAGCCGAAGCCGGCCAACGCTCCGCCGACAGCCGGAGCCAGCGCGCGCCGGACCGGCGAACTGGCGCCGATGCCGTCGAGCAGGAGCCCGTACGAATAGTGGTAGGCGAGGTGTTCGACGGCGTGCAGCAGCGAGACCGTCAGCGCTCCGGCGACCCCGGCGAGCAGCCCGGTGAGCAGCACCGCACTGCCGAACTCCAGCGCACGTCGCGTCACCCGGTGAATGTATGCCAGCCTGGGGGATATGGAGACCCCACGGCTGCTGTTCGTCCACGCTCATCCGGATGACGAGACCCTGACCACCGGCGCGACCATCGCGCACTACGCGGCCCGCGGCGCCGACGTGCGGGTGCTCACCTGCACGCTGGGCGAAGAGGGCGAGGTCATCGGTTCGCAGTGGGCGCAGCTGGCGGTCGACGGCGCCGACCAGCTGGGCGGCTACCGCATCGGTGAATTGACCTCGGCGCTGAGGGAATTGGGTGTCGACCGGCCGCGGTATCTGGGCGGCGCCGGGCGTTGGCGCGACTCCGGGATGGAGGGCAGCCCGGCTCGGCATCAGCAGCGGTTCGCGGACGCGGACATGGCCGAGGCCGTCGCCGAACTGGTGGCCGTGCTGCGGGACTTCCGCCCACATGTCGTCGTCACCTACGACCCCAACGGCGGCTACGGGCACCCCGACCACGTTCAGGCCCACCGGGTGACGACGGCCGCGGTCGCCGCGTCGCCGGGTGACGGCCATCCGGGCGAGCCCTGGCAGGTGCCGAAGTTCTACTGGACCGTGATGGACGGCGAGTCGATGGCCGAGGCCCTGGACTCGCTGAACGGGATCGAGCTCCCCGAGACTTGGGTGCGGATCCCGGCCAGTGCTCTGCCGTTCGACCTCGGTCACCGCATCGACGCCGTCATCGACGCGCCGGACAGTCTGCCGGCCAAGGTCGCCGCCATGCGCGCCCACGAAACGCAGGTGACGGTCGAGCCGAGCGGCCGGGTCTTTGCCCTGTCCAACAACATTGCGCTGCCGATCGCCGCGCGCGAGCACTACGTGTTGGTCGACGGCACGGCCGGCGAGCGGGACGACCGTGGCGTGGAAACTGACCTACTCAGCGGGATAAACCTCGCGTGAGACCGGGAAGCGGGGGAGTAGGGTAGCCGCCATGGACTCGGATCTGGACCCCAACTTGCAGCACCTGCAGGGCCTCGGCGACAACTACCAGTGGGTCGTCGGTTCGCTGGTCTCGCTGCTCGACAGCATCCCGACCTGACGTCTGCCCCGGTGCGCGCCGACTCCGGTCGGGCGCGTTCGTTGATGCTCGGTGTGCTGACGCTCGACGGCGTCTTGTCGGCCATCGCCGGCGCACTCTTCCTGCCGCTCTATCTCGGCCCCGTGCCGTTCCCGATCAGCGGCCTGCTCAGTGGTCTCGTCAACGCAGCCGTGGTGTGGGCCGGCTTGCAGTGGACGTCCCATCCTCGCCTGGCCGCGCTCCCGATGTGGGCCTGGTTGTCGACGGTCGTACTCCTGCTGCTCGGTGGGCCCGGCGACGACATCGTCTTCGGCGGCGCCGGAATCATGCAGGCGTCACCGTTGATCTTCCTACTGCTGGGCGCAACCCCGCCCGGCGTCGTGCTGTGGCGCAATGCCCAGCGGCGCGCCGCACTACCGGGCTAGCGTCCGGTCTCTCCGCACAACGAGAGTCGCGCAGAGCAGGCGGCATGCCTGAAGCGACGAACCTGGTCGAGCAGGTTCAGCCCTTGGCTGCGTGGCCGCCCGAACCCGCGTTCTGTCCCGTAGCGGCGCCCTGCGACTGGCCGGCACCCGTCTCGCCCTTGGCCTTGCCGCCCCGGACTTTGTCGGCCTTGCCGGGCTTCGTCGTTCCGGCGGTGCCGGTCGGGTGAGCTGTGGCGTCGTTGTTCTTGGCCTCGGTCTTGTCGCCGGCCTTCTTGTCACGGGTCTTGGCGGGCTTGGGTGCCTTGACCTCGTCCTGCTGCTGCGCCGATCCCGCGGGGTCGCCGGCTGCCGGAGTGCCCGTCTTGGGATCAGCTTTCGGCTCGGTCTTGGGGTCAGTCGTGGGCTCGGTCTTCGGGTCGGAGGCTTTCGGGTCAGTCTTGGGTTCGGTCTTCGGCTCGCCGGCCTGCGGGTCGGTCGGCTTTTGCCCGGCGTCGGTGCCCGCGGGCTGCGTGCCCTTGTCGTCGGTCTTGCCCTTGTCGTCCGTCTTCGTCGGCGTCGCCGCAGGCTTCTCCACAGCCTTGTCCGCCGGGGTCTGGGCCGCGGTCGGCGCGAGCTTGCTCGCCGGGTCGGTCTTGGCGTCGGTCTGCGCATTGGCCTTCGCAGGCGCCAATCCGGCGGCGAAGCTGGTCAGCGCGGTTTGGACGCTCTTGGCGATCGACTCGAGGGTCGTCTGCGTGGCGGCCAGCGATCCGATGGGTGGCAGCGGCGGAATCGGCGGGATGAGCCAGCCGAAGAAGTAGTTGAACTCCGCGATGCCGAAGTTGACGACGTCGTTGATCGAGTAGCGGATGGCGTTACCGATGCCGTTGACCCACACGCCCAGATTGAGCGGATCGTTCACGATCGGAACGACCGCCTGGTAGAAGATGTCGTTCGAGACGGGCCGGATCAGCGTCCAGTAGAAGATGTCGGTCTGCGCGGCGATCGTGCCCGTGAACGGCACGAACCAGTTCAGCCAGTAGAGGACATCGGTGGCGTAGTCGACGCCCCAGTCGACCCAGGCCTGAATGCCGGTGTACGCGTTGGTCAGCCAGTCACTGGCCGCGTTCTGCGGCGTGACGACGGGCGCGGCCAGTGGCGCTGCCGCCAGCGGGTTCGGCCCCACCTTGGGAGCGACGCCCGCGGCAGGCAGCTTCGGCGCCGGTGGCGTCATGTTGCTCGCCGCCGCCAGCAGTTTGACCATGGCCTCGGTCAGGTGCGGCTGGGCGGAAGTCGGATGCGCCGGGACCGCGACGTCGGCGGGGACCACCTGAATCGGCGTCAGCGCGAGAGCCGTGGCAGTGGCCGCAGCGGCGCCCGCCATCAGATACGAACGGACAGAAACGGACACCATGGCTCCTCGAAATGATCGCGTCCCGACCCTCTGAACTTACGCGGTCGTCACTGAAATCAGGTAGTAGTCTGCGCGTTTGCTGTGTGTGTCGGGGTATGGGGCCGCGCCGCGCCGACGAGCTGGCGCTACTGTGGCCGGTATGCCAGGCGCAGTGGTTTCAGAATGTGAGACGCGTGGATGAACGTCGACTTCAGCGGGGTTACACGGAAGTGGCTCTGAACCCCCAGACCGGCGCCGACCTGCCCCTCCCCATGGTCCCACCGCTCGCCGCCCCCGCATCGTCGTCCGCGTTACGCCGCGTCCTGCGTCGCGCTCGTGATGGTGTGTCACTCAATGTGGACGAGGCCGCGATCGCGATGACGGCCCGCGGGGACGACCTCGTCGACCTCTGCGCCAGCGCCGCCCGCGTCCGTGACGCCGGGCTGGAAGCCGCCGGACGCCGCGGCGCCGCCGGCCGGCTGCCGGTGTCGTATTCGCGCAAGGTCTTCATCCCCGTGACGCACCTGTGCCGCGACACCTGCCATTACTGCACGTTCGTGACGGTGCCCGGCAAGCTACGCGCGCAGGGCATGGGCATGTACATGGAGCCCGACGAGATTCTCGACGTGGCCCGCAAGGGTGCCGAGTTGGGTTGCCAGGAAGCGCTTTTCACGCTCGGTGATCGTCCGGAGGAGCGCTGGGACGAAGCCAAGCAGTGGCTCGACGAACGTGGCTACGACTCCACCCTTGATTACGTGCGGGCCATGGCCATCCGCGTCCTCGAGGAAACCGGCCTGCTGCCGCACCTGAACCCCGGCGTGATGAGCTGGTCGGAGCTCTCGCGCCTCAAGCCCGTCGCGCCGTCGATGGGCATGATGCTCGAGACCACGTCGCGCCGGCTGTTCGAGACCAAGGGCCTGGCGCACTATGGCAGCCCCGACAAGGACCCGGCGATCCGGCTGCGCACCCTCGACGACGCCGGCCGACTGTCCATCCCGTTCACCACGGGCCTGCTGGTCGGCATCGGTGAGAATCTCACCGAGCGCGCCGAGACGATGCACGCGATCCGCAAGTCGCACAAGGAATTCGGGCACGTGCAGGAAGTCATCGTGCAGAACTTCCGGGCCAAGGACCACACCGCCATGGCCCAGGCGCCCGACGCCGGGATCGACGACTTCCTGGCCACGATCGCGGTGACGCGCCTGGTGCTGGGCCCCAAGATGCGGATCCAGGCGCCGCCGAATCTGGTGTCTCGCGAGGAGTGCCTGGCGTTGATCGGCGCCGGCGTCGACGACTGGGGCGGTGTCTCGCCGCTGACCCCCGACCACGTCAACCCCGAGCGTCCCTGGCCGGCCCTCGACGACCTGGCCGACATCACCGCCGAAGCCGGGTACGACCTGGTGCAGCGGCTGACGGCGCAGCCGTCGTACGTGCAGGCCGGAGCTGCGTGGATCGACCCGCGCGTGCGCGGACATGTCGATGCCCTGGCCGACCCGGACACCGGGTGGGCGCGCGACGTCAACCCGGTCGGCATGCCGTGGCAGGAACCCGACGAGGCGGCAGAGTCGCTGGGCCGCACCGATCTGCACACCGCGATCGACACCGAGGGCCGGCTGACGGAGACGCGCAGCGACCTCGGCAGCGCGTTCGGTGACTGGGAGTCCATCCGGGAGAAGGTCTCCGAGTTGGCGGCGCGTGCCCCCGAGCGCATCGACACCGACGTCCTGGCCGCTTTGCGTTCGGCCGAACGCAACCCGGGTGGATGCAGTGACGACGAGTACCTGGCGTTGGCCACCGCGGACGGGCCGGCGCTGGATGCCGTTGCGGCGCTGGCCGATTCGCTGCGCCGGGACGTCGTCGGCGACGACGTGACCTTCGTGGTGAACCGGAACATCAACTTCACCAACATCTGCTACACGGGCTGCCGCTTCTGCGCCTTTGCGCAGCGCAAGGGTGACGCCGACGCCTACTCACTGTCGACCGACGAGGTCGCCGACCGGGCGTGGGAGGCACACGTCGCCGGCGCCACCGAGGTCTGCATGCAGGGTGGTATCGACCCTGAGCTGCCCGTGACCGGGTACGCGGATCTGGTGCGCGCGGTGAAGAAGCGGGTGCCGTCGATGCACGTGCACGCCTTCTCGCCCATGGAGATCGCCAACGGCGTGACCCGCAGTGGCCTGTCGACGCGCGAGTGGTTGACGTCGCTGCGGGAAGCGGGTCTGGGCTCGATCCCGGGCACCGCCGCGGAGATCCTCGATGACGAGGTCCGCTGGGTACTCACCAAGGGCAAGCTGCCCACCGCCGAGTGGATCGACGTCGTGACGACCGCGCACGAAGTGGGGCTGCGGTCGAGCTCGACGATGATGTACGGGCACGTCGACACCCCGAAGCACTGGGTCGCGCATCTGAATGTGCTGCGCGGAATCCAGGACCGCACAGGCGGTTTCACCGAATTCGTGCCGCTGCCGTTCGTGCACCAGTCGTCGCCGCTGTATCTGGCCGGTGGCGCGCGCCCAGGGCCGACGCACCGTGACAACCGCGCGGTGCACGCACTGGCGCGGATCATGCTGCACGGCCGGATTCCGAGCATCCAGACCTCGTGGGTCAAGCTCGGCATCGAACGCACCCAGGTGATGCTGCAGGGCGGCGCCAACGATCTCGGCGGCACGCTGATGGAGGAGACCATCTCCCGTATGGCCGGTTCGGAGAACGGGTCCGCCAAGACCGTCGCCGAGCTGGTCGCCATCGCCGAGGGCATCGGCCGCCCGGCCCGTCAGCGCAGCACCGACTACTCGCCCCTCGCTGCCTGAGCTGCCCGCGCAAGCAGACACAAAGCTGTCGGTTTCCTGCGAGAAACGGCAGTTTGGCGTCTGCTCGTGGAGACTTGTCGCGTGAACACCATCGGTGACATCCCGGCGCACCCGTTTTTCGTCCACTTCGTCGTGGTCCTGGCGCCGCTGGTCGCGATCCTCGTGGTCCTCTGCGCGGTGTGGACCGCCGCTCGTGAGCGCTTGGTTTGGCTGACGCTGGCCCTGGCCGTCGCGTTGACGGTGCTGACCCCGCTGGCCACCGAGGCCGGTGAGTGGTTGGAGCATCAGCAGAAGGACCGGACACCGACCCTGCACGAACACACAGAGCTCGGCGACACAGCGATCTATTTCGTGCTGGGACTGCTGGTGGTGTCGTTGGCGTTGGCGCTTCTGCACCGGTGGGGCACGAGACTCGGGGAACGTCGTGGCCTGGTGGGCGTCGTGGTGGCGGTGTTGGCCGTGGTGATCGGCGTCGCGACGATTTACCAGATCGTGCGGATCGGCGACACCGGTGCCCACGCGGTCTGGGGCGGCGGCGAGTCGTAGCGACGCACGTATCTGCGCGGTCCCTACGCCGAGCGTGGCGCTTGCTGCTGACGACACACCGTGCGCAGCGCGGCAACGGCCACCCTCGGCGTAGGCCTGCCACTCGGCCGGTGCCGGACTAGAGCTTGGCCGCCAGCTCGGTGCCCTGACGGATCGCTCGCTTGGCGTCCAGTTCGGCGGCCACGGCCGCGCCGCCGATGATATGCGGCGTGATCCCATTGCGGCGCAAGGCGCCTTCGAGGTCGCGGACCGACTCCTGGCCGGCGCAGACCACGACGTTGTCGACCTCGAGCACGCGTGCCCCGGACCGGTCCGACCCGAAGCTGATGTGCAGGCCGGCGTCGTCGATCTTCTCGTAGTTCACGCCGGAAAGTTGCTGTACCCCTTTGGCTTTGATCGACGCCCGGTGCACCCAGCCGCTGGTCTTGCCGAGCCCGCGTCCTTGGGCGCCCTTGGTGCGCTGCAGCAGGTACACCTCGCGGGCCGGCGGCAGCGGGATCGGTGTGGTCAGCCCGCCGCGGGAGTCGCCGCCGTCGGCGATGCCCCACTCGGTGCGCCACTCCTTGAGATTGAGGGTGGGGGACTCACCCACCGTGAGGAACTCGCTGACGTCGAAACCGATTCCGCCGGCACCGATCACGGCGACGCGTTTGCCGATGGGGGCTCCGGTGATCGCCTCCGCGTACGACAGCACCATCGGATGATCGATGCCGGGGATCGCGGGCATGCGCGGTGCGACGCCCGTCGCCAGCACGACATCGTCGTAGCCGGACAGTTCGTCGGCTGCCGCCCGGCTGTTCAGCCGGACGTCCACGCGGTGCTTGGCCAGCATGGTGGTGTAGTAGCGCAGGGTCTCGTTGAACTCTTCTTTACCGGGAATCCGTCGGGCCAGATCGAATTGGCCACCGATGTGGTCGCCGGCCTCGAACAGCGTCACGTCGTGGCCGCGCTCGGCGGCGGTGACGGCGGCGGCCAGGCCCGCGGGTCCGGCGCCGACCACCGCGACCCGCTTGGCCACGCGAGTCTTACCCAGTACCAGGGTGGTTTCGTGCCCGGCTCGCGGGTTCAACAGGCACGACACGGTCTTGTGCACGAACGCGTGGTCCAGGCAGGCCTGGTTGCAGGCGATGCAGGTGTTGATCTCGGCGGCGGCGTCGTGCTGCGCTTTGCGGACCCAGTCCGGGTCGCTCAGGAGTGGGCGTGCCATCGAGATCAGTTGCACCGCACCGTCGGCCAGAATCTGCTCAGCGGACTGCGGCATGTTGATCCGGTTGGATGCCACCACCGGAATGGTGACGTGTTGCGCCACCGCGTTACTGATGTCCGCGAACGCGCTGTTCGGTACCGACGTCACGATGGTCGGGACCCGTGCTTCGTGCCAGCCGATACCGGTGTTGATGATCGTCGCTCCGGCGGCTTCGATTTCCGTTGCCAGCGTGAGGATTTCTTCCCACGTCTGGCCGTCTTCGACGTAGTCGGCCATCGACAGCCGGTAGCAGATGATGAAATCGTGGCCGACGGCCTCGCGGGTGCGCCGGACGATCTCGACCGGGAAGCGGCGGCGCTTTTCCGGTGTGCCGCCCCAGGCGTCGGTGCGTTTGTTCGTGCGCGGTGCCAGGAACTGGTTCAGCAGATAGCCTTCGCTGCCCATGATCTCGACGCCGTCGTAGCCGGCTTCGCGGGCCAGGAGCGCGCATTTCACGAAGTCGTCGATGGTGCCTTCGACATCACGCAGCGCCCGCGGCCGGAATGGGTTGATGGGGGCCTTGATCGACGACGCGCTGACCGAAAGTGGGTGGTACGCATAGCGTCCCGCGTGTAGCACCTGCAGCAGGATCTTGCCGCCTTCGGCGTGGACGGCGGTGGTGATGCGACGGTGCCGACGGGCATCGGAAGACGAGACCATCTCGGCGGCGAACGGCAGCAGCCAGCCGGTGCGATTGGGGGCGTAGCCACCGGTGATGATCAGCCCGACGCGGCCGCGGGCGCGCTCGGCGAAATACTCGGCGAGCTTGCCGGTGTCACGGGCGCGGTCCTCCAGACCGGTGTGCATCGAGCCCATGATCACCCGGTTGCGCAGCGTCGTGAAGCCAAGGTCCAACGGCGACAACAGGTTCGGATAGGGCGTTGAATGCGGCACAGTCATCGTGTTCCTTCTAGAGCGAGCAGAACTTCGTCCAACCAGTCCACCGATCCCTGCTCGGCGCGGATGCCGCCGCGCAGCACCAGGTATTGGTGCAGGGCGCTGCCGGTGAGCGCGGAGGGGTCGGGGAACTGACGTTTCTCGTAGCCGAGGTAGGTGTCGAGCAGCGCGGCGCGTTCGGCGCGCAGCGCGTGAATCTGCTCGCACAGCGCGGCGGTGCTGTCCGCGGATCCGTACGCCGCGCCGCGTAGCTTCACGGCGAGCTCGCGCGTGCGGGCGTCGGTCACGGAACTGCCTCGGCCGGTGAGGGGTTCGGCGATCCAGTGTTCCAGCTCGGTCCGGCCGGTGTCGGTGACCGAGTAGACCTTCTTGTCCGGACGGCCATGCTGCGCGACGACCTCGACGCTGACCCAGCCGTCGGCGTCCATGGTGCGCAGCGTCTTGTAAATCTGCTGATGTGTGGCTGCCCAGAAGTAGCCGATGGAGCGGTCGAACCGGTTGGCCAGTTCGTAACCGGAACCGGCTTGTTCGCACAGCGCCACGAGGATGGCGTGGGGGAGGGCCACGGTCGAAGCGTAGGCGCTACCCGCGGTCCTATGCAACTAGTTGCAAAGCAAAAGATGACACGCGTAAAAAGCTGCGAGTTGGAGCTAGTCGGAGGGTAAGTGCAACGTCTAGTATCAGTAACCACGCGCCACCCTTCCCGGGCGGCGCGCAAAGTTAGGTAACACTGAGCCAGACGCTTCGGTACGGGCGCACCATACTGACGTCTGCTCGTTGATTCCTGACGAGCCAGCAGCCCACTGGAACAGGAGAACTACCGGTGACGTACGTCATTGCCGAACCCTGCGTCGACGTCAAAGACAAGGCATGTATCGAAGAATGCCCGGTCGACTGCATCTACGAGGGTGCACGCATGTTGTACATCCACCCCGATGAGTGCGTGGACTGCGGTGCGTGCGAGCCCGTCTGCCCCGTCGAGGCCATCTACTACGAGGACGACGTCCCCGATCAGTGGAGCGGATACACCCAGAACAACGCCGACTTCTTCGCCGAGCTCGGCTCGCCGGGTGGTGCGTCGAAGGTCGGCCAGACCGACAACGACCCGCAGGCGGTCAAGGATCTCGCGCCGCAGGGCGAGTGACCCTGTCCGCTAGAACCAAGGTCTCGGCCGCTCTGCCGGTGTTCCCGTGGGACACCCTGGCTGACGCAACCGCGACCGCACGTGCCTACCCGGACGGCATCGTCGATCTGTCCGTCGGCACCCCTGTTGACGACGTCGCACCGGTGATCCGGGAGGCGCTGGCCGCTGCCAGTGCCTCACCGGGTTACCCGACGACGGCCGGCACGCCGGCTGTCCGCGCGTCGGCCGTGGCTGCCCTGCAGCGCCGCTACGGCATCACCGGCCTGCCCGAGCAGGCTGTGCTGCCGGTCATCGGTACCAAAGAGGTGATCGCCTGGCTACCGACCCTGCTCGGGTTGGGAGCCGCGGACACCGTCGTGGTGCCCGAGCTGGCCTACCCGACGTACGACGTCGGAGCGCGGCTGGCCGGCGCCCAGGTGCTGCGGGCTGACTCGCTGACGCAGATCGGACCGCAGTCGCCTGCGCTGGTGTACCTGAACTCGCCCAGCAACCCGACCGGCAAGGTGCTGGGTGTCGACCACCTGCGCAAGGTCGTCGGCTGGGCGCGCGAGCGCGGTGTCGTCATCGCGTCCGACGAGTGCTACCTCGGCCTGTCGTGGGACGCCCAGCCCCTGTCGGTGCTGCATCCCGACGTCTGCGACGGCGACCACACCGGCCTGTTGGCCGTGCACTCGCTGTCCAAGACGTCATCCTTGGCCGGGTACCGCGCCGGCTTCGTCGCGGGGGACCCGGCGCTGGTCGCCGAGCTGCTGGCGGTGCGCAAGCACGCCGGGATGATCGTCCCGACGCCGGTGCAGGCCGCGATGGTCGCAGCCCTCGACGACGACGAACACGAACGCGTCCAGCGGGACCGGTATGCCGAGCGGCGTGACGCGCTGCTGGCCGCGGTCCGCGGCGCCGGCTTCACCGTCGAGCACTCCGAGGCCGGTCTGTACCTCTGGGCCACCCGCGGAGAGTCCGGACGAGCGACGGTCGCGTGGCTGGCCGAGCGCGGCATCCTCGTCGCCCCCGGGGAGTTCTACGGTCCGGCCGGCGAGCAGTTCGTGCGCATCGCGCTCACCGCGACCGACGAGCGCATCGCCGCCGCGGTCTCGCGGTTGGCCTAGTCCTTTCGCGAGCAGACGCAAAACTGTCAGTTTTCCGCGGAAAACTGACAGTTTTGCGTCTGTTCGCGAGTAGATGGTGACCGGGGGATCAGTACTGGCGATAACGCCGCTGGACATGCTCCTGCCGAATCCGGATCTGTTCGCGGCGTTCGTCGGCGTTGACGGTCCGGGTGGCTTCCGGCAGGTGCTTGCGGACCTCGTCGCGGCCGATCACCGTCACGGTGGTGGTGGGCAACTCCGCCGGCGGCGCGCTGTACGTCCATCGCACCGTGAGAAACCCCTGCGAATGCCCTGCGGTGTCAAGCCAATTCGGTACCTGCGGATCGACATCGGTGATGACGTAGCGCAGCCGGCCGTCGAGGTCGGGTTCGGTCTGAAATCCGTTGAGGCTGCTGACGTGATTGGCGTAGTCGAGTGATTCGCCCCAGAGGTTCGACAGGTGAAAGCCCAGATATGCCGGTGGCACCGGCACATTGAGCTCGACCAGTAGGGCCTCGTCGGGTCCGAGGTCGTAGGTGCCGCCGGAGTAGACGTTGGTGCACTGGCCGCCGCCCGTCGCGAGGTTGGCGGGCATGGGTGCGTTGAGCGCGTTGCGGGGCATGAACGTGATGCCGTCACCGTTCTTGTCGCCGTGCGCTTCCAATACAACGTCGTAGAACTCATTCCAGAACTTCATCTGGTTCTCGACGAGATCACCGATCCGCCGCAGGCGGTCCGCCGCGGACGACGGCGTCAGTGCCGCTGGATGCGTTCCCTCGGCGCCGATCTGCGCGATGTGGAGATCTGGGCAGACTTCGTGCTCCCAGTCGTGAAAAAGCATGCGGGCGATGACATATCCGGCGTTCGCGCCGTCGACCGCGGTGGCGATGAAATTGCCGGTGTGGCCGGCCGGCCGCTGCGGCGCCAGCAGGATCTCGAAGCGGCCGGCGTCGTCGACGACGAGCGCCTCAGAGTCCAGCATCCCGGTGACGACGCGTCCGCCCGGACCGAGCTCGGACAGGGAGCCGGTGTCTCCGGCGTACACCGTGTGCGTCTCGAAGATCATGTACTGCGGCGCTTTTGGTCCCGCCAGCTTGCCGCGAATCCGATAGTTGCGGGTGCCGTCGATGGCCGCCGACAGGTACAGCGCGTCGGCATTGTCGATGGTGGCCTTGTCGACGGGCTGGATGGCGCGACGGAAGTAGGGAAACTCGGGGTCTTCGGAGAAGGCACGTTCGATGGCGCTGAACGCGAAACCCATGAGATACCGGTAACCTTCGGCCACACCGAGCGGTGTCACCGGTGGCGCGTGCAGGGCGGGAGAGTCGACCGCGTCGCGGGCGCGGCCCAGCGCGGCCATCATGTCGGTCCACGCCGCGCGTACGGTTTCGAGTTCAGCTGACATGAGCGTCGATTTCTCCTTCGTCTTCTACCACGGTGACCCAGCGGTATTCGTCAAACAAGCCGGCCAGGCGCCGGTGGATATCTCGCGGCTCCAGCCCGAATTCGGCCAGGCTGTACCGATGCGTCGTTTCGTGGCCGGGACGACGTTCGGCGGCGGTGAAGGCCTGGTCGGCTTCCGGGCCGACGGCGAGGCCGAGCTCGTCGTAGACGCGGCGCATGGTGGTGGACGGCGCGCCGACGAGTTCGCGGTAGTCGACGACGCTGGCCCGCACCTCGGGGTGACGCGCCAGGACCTCGAGCGGGTGCAGGTAGGTGTGCACCGATTGGTCGGCCAGAACCCGCAGCGAGCTGGTGATCAGTCGCTCGTCGCGCCCGCGCAGTGACCATTCCGTCTGCATCAGCTTGAGCAGGCTGGGAATCGTCTCGTACGGATTGCGCATCGGCACAATGATTCTCGCGTCGGGGAAGGTCTCGATGAGGGTTTCCACGCGCCCGCAGAAGGTCGGATTCTTGCTCAGGTGGGTACCGCCGCCGTTGAGCGCGATCTGGCGCCGGACGCATTCCTTGTAGAACGCCATCATGCGGCGCCGCTTGCGGTCCGGCCACCGGTCGACGTGGTAGAAGTCCAGCTCGCCCATGTAGGGAAACGCCACGATCCAGAATCCGGAACTCAGGGACCACGTCAGGAATGCGTCATCCTCTTCGGGGGCGAAGAAGCCCGTCTTGTGAATGTCCTCGGTGGGCGCGAGGGCCTGCTCCTCGATGGCGTCGAGCCGGCGACGAAGCCGGCCGCCCGTCGCGGTGTCGATACGAAACAGTAAACGCAGCAGCTTCTTTTCCAGCAGTGACGGGAAGAACAGCTCGTACATCAGGGCGTAGCTGAACTGCGGATCCTGTGCCATCAAGCGGTGCAGGTACGTGGTGCCGCTGCGCGCGTGCCCGATACAGAACGTCGGTGCGCGAACTTCGGTGCGGCGCAACGCCGGGAACAGCACTGGATCGAGTGCGAAGCACAGTGAGTGGAGGGCAGCGATCAGCGGGACGCCGACGGCGAATCGCAGAAAGGGCCTCCACCGGCGCAGCGAACGTGCGTCGCGGCGGAGCAACTGCAGCATCGTGAAGTAGTTGGACCAGTCGAAGTGGAAGCGCGACACAGGAGTTCCTCGGGCCGTGGAGTCGGAATGGGGCTGACCACAACGTAAGTAAAGGTGGTTGACTTTGTCAATCAATTGACAATGTCAACCAGGCTGGTTAGCGTCCCGGCGTATGCAGGTATTCGCCGCCATGTCGCCCGAGCTGCCGCTGACCCAGGTACCGGCCTACGCACGCCGGATCGAGCGGCTCGGATTCGACGGACTGCACATCGCCGAGACGACGCACGACTCACTGGCCGTGGCGCTGCTGGCCGCCGAACACACCGAACGGCTGATCATTCGCACAGCCGTCACCCTGGCTTTCGTCCGAAGCCCCATGCTCACCGCCTACGCGGCCTGGGATGTGCAGACCTTCTCGAATGGACGATTCGAATTGGGCCTCGGTACCCAGATTCGGCAGAACATCGAAGACCGATTCGGGATGCCCTGGAGCGAACCGCGGGCACGGATGGCGGAATACGTCAGTGCGCTCCAGGGCATCTTCGTTGCGTTCCGTACCGGAGGATCGGTGCGCCATGAGGGCGAGGCGTACCGCATTACACGCCTGCAGCCGTACTTCAACCCCGGGCCGAATGACCTGGCACCGCCACGCATCTGGCTGGGCGCGGTCAACGCGCGGATGTGCGAACTGGCCGGTGGGGTGGCCGACGGCGTCATCACGCACTCCACCAATTCCGACCCGGATTACCTGAGAGAGGTGGTGCGTCCGGCACTTCGGCGTGGCGCGGAGGCCGCGGGCCGCCCCGGACTGCCGGCCCTCGTGGCGTCGACCGCAGTCGCCACCGGCAGCACCGATCCGCTGGTCGAGCAGGAACGCGAACGCCAGCGCCGGATGCTGGCGTTCCTGCTCTCGACCCCCGCGTATGCGGCGACGCTGAAACGAAAGGGCTGGCACAACCTGGCCGACGACCTTCGTGTTCTGGTCAAACAGCAGCGCTGGGACGATCTTTCGACGGTCCTCGCTGATGACGTGCTCGATCAGTTGGTGACGGCCGGGCGTTACGATCAACTGCCGGATCTGCTGCGCGCCAAGTACAACGGCATCGCGGACGGGGTGGTGCTGCCGCCGGTCAATGATGACGAGAACGAGGATCAGCCGGTGCGGACGTGTATCCGGGACCTGCAGAGCGGAGCGCGCGGTGGCGTCGAGTAGGGCATCGAAACGCAAGATGGATTCGGTGGATTCGATCAGTGCCGCCCTCGCGCAGGTGGTGCGGTTGAGCCTGAGCCGAGCGGCCTTCAAACGGCAGGCCACCAGCGCAGACACTGAACTGTCTCAGCCGTCCTACGCGCTGCTGCGGGTTCTCATCGACGAAGGGCCGCAACCCGTCGGGCAGTTGGCGACCACGGCGCACATGGACGTCGGCATGACCACGCGGCGCGTGCAGGCCTTGGTCGACGCCGGGCACGTCACCCGGCACGCCGACGGCAACGACGGGCGCGTGTCCATCGTGCAGGTCACCGATGAAGGACAGCGTGCGGCCGACGCGCTGCAGGACGTGCGTCGTGAACACCTGGCGCGCGCACTCGCGGACTGGACCGCCGACGATCTGCATCAGCTCGACGTGCTGCTCAACCGCTTCGTCAGCGACACCAAGGAAACACCGATCTAGCGCGTTCAGTCCACGTCGAGCTGCGGGGGCACGGCCGAAGCCAGTGCCGCCCGGCACGCCACGATGGCCGGCGTCTTGCTGATGGCGGTCCGCGTCGCCGTGAACACCACACGCCGACGGGGGTCGACGTCCACGACGCGTAGATCGGGACGGCGCCGGACCCGCATCAGGTCGGGCAGGATCGCGACCGCGTTGCCGTTCTCGATCAGCGCGATCTGAGCTTCGAGGTCGTCGGTCTCGAAGCGGACGTCGGGCTCGAAACCTGCCCGCCGGCAAAGCTGTTCGGCCCAGTGCCGCGAAGCGGTGCCCTCGGGCTCCATCGTCCAGGGCAGGTCGGCGGCATCTTCGACCGAGGAGACGCGGTCCCACGGGTCTCCGTTCGGCGGTACGGCCAGCCGCAACAGATCGGTGGTCAGCGGTGCCCGGTGCAGATCGGGATATGCGCGCGCGGCGTGTCCCGGATACTCCTCGGCGATCACCAGATCGAATTCGCGCAGCCAGGTCTCGTAGAGCGCCTGCTCCGGTTCGCGTTGCGACATCGTCACGCGCAGCCGCGGATGGCGCGTCGCCAACTCCGTCAGCATCTGTGGCATGAAGGCCGAGGCCGCCGATTGGAAGACGGCCAGCCGAACGGTGCCGGAAGCCTCGTCGCTCTGGACCGCGACATCGGAGGCGGCCTGCTCGAGCCGCGCCAGGATGACCGCGGTGTGCTCGACGAGCACCTCTGCCGCGGGGGTGAGCCGCAGCCGGCGCCCGACCTTCTCCAGCAGCGGCACGCCGACCTCGCGCTCGAGCTGGCTCAGGGCCTGCGATATCGACGAAGGGCTCTGGTGCAACGCTTCGGCGACCTCGGACAACGTGCCGCGCAGGCTCAGCTCGTGCAGCAGACGCAGCCTGCGGGTGTCGAGCAGATCAGCACGTTGATGTTTCATCTTTACTTAATCTTTTCCGTCAGAAATCATCGCTTTATTTTAAGTGTCCGGCGCGCTCATGATGGGCAGATGACGCAGCTGAGCCGGGAAAAGGACGACCTGCTGGACGAGGTGGTGGGCCAGGTCCGGGACTGGCTCGACGAGAGTGCCCGCCTGCCCGTCCCCTCTGCCGGCCGGCGATTGGCTGATGTCCTTCGCGATCCGCATGGCCTGGATTTCACCGTCGGTTTCGTCGATCGCGTGATCCGGCCCGAAGACCACAAGGTCGCAGCTGCCAACCTCCGCGCCCTCGCGCGTAATGCCCCCGGCTTCCTCCCGATTCACGAACGGCTGTTGATCAAGCTCGGTGCTCTGGTGTCGATGATCGCGCCCGGATTGGTCATCCCGGTCGCCCGGAAGGCGTTGCGCGAGATGGTCGGTCACCTGCTGGTCGACGCGACCGATGCCCGCCTCGGACGCTCGATCGCACGGATCCGCAAGCGCGGCGTCGGGCTCAACATCAATCTTCTGGGTGAAGCCGTGCTGGGGCAGGCCGAGGCGGCCCGACGGCTGAAGGGCACCGCACAGCTGCTCGCCCGGCCTGACGTCGACTATGTGTCGATCAAAGTGTCGGCCACAGTGCCGCCGCACTCGCCGTGGGCGTTCGACGAGGCCGTCGACCACATCGCGGCGAACCTGCTGCCGCTGTTCACCCAGGCGGCGACCGCGCCGACGAAGAAGTTCATCAACCTCGACATGGAGGAGTACCGCGACCTCGAGCTGACGATCGCGGTGTTCACCAAGCTGCTGGATCGGGCCGAGCTGCTCAACCTCGAAGCCGGGATCGTCTTGCAGGCCTATCTGCCCGATGCCTTGAGCGCCATGATGCGACTGCAGAACTGGGCGTGTGCCCGCCGCGAGCGGGGTGGCGCGGGCATCAAGGTGCGGCTGGTCAAGGGCGCCAACCTGCCGATGGAACACGTGGAGGCCTCGCTGCACGGCTGGCCCGTGGCGACCTTCTCGACCAAACAGGACACCGACACGAACTACAAGCGGGTGCTGGATTACGCGCTGCAACCCGAGCACGCCGCGAATGTGCGTATCGGTGTCGCCGGGCACAACCTCTTCGATATCGCGTACGCGTGGACGCTCGCCGGGCGTCGAGGCGTCCGGGATCGCGTGGAGTTCGAGATGCTGCTGGGGATGGCCGAGGCGCAGGCCGAAGCCGTCCGGCGCACCGTCGGCGGTCTGCTGCTGTACGTACCGGTGGTGCACCCCAAGGATTTCGACGTCGCGATCGCCTACCTCGTGCGCCGATTGGAGGAAGGTGCCAGCCAGGACAACTTCATGTCCGCGGTGTTCGAGCTGCACGACGACCAGGTGCTGTTCCAGCGTGAGAAGGACCGCTTCGTGGCCTCGCTGGCCGAGATCGACGACGTTGGGGCGAGCGAAGTGACGGGGGGAGCCGGCGTTCCGGAGCCGAATCGCCGGCAGGACAGGCGAACCGACGATCCCAGCACCGCGGTGAGCCCGGCCCGTGGGTTCGCCAACGTCGCCGACACTGATCCGGCACTGCCCGGAAATCGATTGTGGGGGCGAACGATCACGGAGCGGATCGCCGCGTCGGCGGTCGGCACGGAGCTGGTCGCCGCGCACACCGTGTCGAGTGCGGCTGCGCTGGAAGGGATCATCGCCGGCGGGGTGACCGCGGGCGCGACGTGGGCGGCTTCGACCGGTGCGCAGCGGGCGGCAGTCCTCCGGCGTGCGGCGGCGACGTTGCAGGCAGCGCGTGCGGTATTGCTGGAGGTGATGGCGTCCGAGTGCGGCAAGACGCTGGATCAGGGCGATCCCGAGGTCTCCGAGGCCATCGATTTCGCCAATTACTATGCGGCACAGGCGGAGAATCTCGACTCCGTCGACGGTGCCGTCGCGGCGCCTGCCGGGTTGACGGTGGTCACGCCGCCGTGGAACTTCCCGGTGGCGATCCCCGCCGGATCGGCGCTGGCCGCGCTGGCCGCGGGCAACTCCGTCATCATCAAACCCGCCATCCAGGCCAGTCGGTGTGGATCCGTTATGGTGCAAGCACTTTGGGACGCCGGCGTGCCGCGTGACGTGCTGCAGCTGGTGCACCTCGATGAGGGCGAGCTGGGCACACAGTTGGTATCCGACCCGCGGGTGGCCCGGTTGATCCTCACCGGCGCCTTCGAGACCGCGGAACTGTTCCGCCGCTTCCGTCCCGACTTGCCGCTGCTGGCCGAGACCAGCGGCAAGAACTCCATCATCGTCACCCCACACGCCGATCTCGATCTCGCGGTGAAAGACCTGGTGTACTCGGCCTTCGGGCATGCGGGCCAGAAGTGTTCGGCAGCGTCGCTCGGCATTCTGGTGGGCTCCGTCGCCCGGTCCGCGCGGTTCCGTGACCAATTGGTCGATGCCGTCACCTCGTTGAGGGTCGGCTACCCGTCAGACCCGACCGTGCAGATGGGGCCCATCGTCGAACCTGCGCACGGCAAGCTGCTGCGGGCCCTCACGCAGCTCGCGCCCGGGGAGCAGTGGCTGGTGGAGCCGCGCCAACTCGATGACACCGGACAGCTTTGGTCACCGGGAGTGAAGACCGGAGTGCGGCGCGGCTCGGAGTTCCACCTCACCGAGTACTTCGGCCCGGTTCTGGGTCTCATCGCCGCCGCTGACCTCGACGAGGCGATCGCCATCCAGAACCAGGTCGACTACGGGCTGACGGCAGGGCTGCACAGCCTGGACCGCGACGAGATCGAGCGGTGGCTCGACCGGGTCGAGGCCGGCAACGCCTATGTGAACCGGTCGACCGTCGGGGCGATCGTGCGCCGGCAGCCCTTCGGCGGCTGGAAGAAATCGGCGGTGGGTGCGGGCGCGAAGGCCGGTGGCCCGAATTACCTGATCGGGCTGAGTGATTGGCGTTCCGCGGCGGCAAACCAGACAGCCCCGGTACCGCCATCGGTACGCGCCGTCCTGGACGCCGCACAGACTGTCGGGCTGGACTCCGGAGAACTGGATTTCCTCGAACGGTCCTTCGGATCAGACGCACATGCCTGGGCGACGGAGTTCGGTGTCGCGCGCGATGTGTCGGGTCTGATGGCGGAGAAGAACGTCTTCCGCTACCTGCCGGTGCCGGTGACGGTGCGCGCCGAGAACATCGACCCGGCGGCTCTGCTGCGGGTGTTGGGGGCGGGAATCCTGGCCGGTTCGCGCGTGACCGTCTCGACTCCGGTTCCGCTCGACCCGCCGATTGCCGACGCGCTGGCCACCTCCGGTGTCGGCTGCCGGGTGGCGGATTCGGCGTCGTGGCGGAACACCCTGCGCGACAACCCTCCTGACCGGGTTCGCCTGCTCGGCGGCAGCCGCGAACAGTTCGCTCGCGACAGTGCCGGCAATGTCGGCATCGCGCTCTACGTGGGGCCGGTGGTCGAAGCCGGGCGGATCGAGCTACTGACGTTCCTGCACGAACAGGCGATCGCGGTGACGGCGCACCGATTCGGCTCCCCGACACCGTTGTCCGAGAACCTGTTTCGGTGAGCCGTCCCGTCAGAGCGCGTACGCGAGCTTGAACTTGTCGAGCAGATACGGCCCCGACACCACCGGCTCGTAGCGCGGTGGATTGCCGGCCGTCGCGCAGGTGGGGATGCATTCGATGACGGCATCGAAGTTGGGCTGGTGGAAGAACGGCAGGCTGAACCGCTCTCCACCGGCGCCGCTGCTCACCACGCGGTGCACGGTGCTGACCCAGCGATCATTGGTCCAACGGGCCAGCAGGTCACCGATGTTGATGACGAACGCTCCGGGGACCACGGGCACGTCGAGCCACTCGCCGCGGTCACTCTGAACCTGTAGCCCGCGCTGAGATTCGTCCTGCAACAGGATCGTGAGATTGCCCCAATCGGTGTGCTGGCTCAGCCTGATCTCGCCGGCCGGCCGATTATCGGCGGGGTAGTAGTTGGCCATCAGGTTGGAGTTGTGCCGGTCGATCGACGTGTCGAACCAATCTTCGCGCAGGCCCAGGGCGAGTGCGAACAGCCGGGACAGCTCGGTCGCGAGCAGTTCCATTTCGGCGTAGTAGCGCTCGTAGGCCGCGCGGAAGCCCGGAAGTTCAGGCCACCGCTGGGCGACGGTCACCCGCTCGTCGGTCCAGCCGTCGCCGCTCAGGCCCTCGGGGTTGCCGAGCGGAAAGTGGACGAACTTCTCGACCTGGTCCGGCGCTTGGTGTTCGGCCTCTACGTCCGCGCCGTCGTTGGTGGCCGCCAGCTTGCCCGCGCTGCTGAAGCCACGGGCCAGCGGGTCACCGGGCTGTGCCCTGACGCGGTCCTTCTCGGTCTGTGGCAGGGCGAAGAACCCGCGCAGGGCACGGCTGACATCGCTGATTGCCTTGTAGGGCACGCCATGGCCGACGAGGAGCAGGAAACCACTGGTCTCGCAGCATCGGCCGATGACGTCGGCCACGGCCTTCCGTCGGCTCGCGTCGCCGCTGCGGGCACTGCTGATGTCAATCACGGGGACGAAGCCGTCTTGCAGGACGACACGGTCGACTATCACTTCTGGTTGGGTCATGCGTTCGACGCTAGAACCTTAACCTTGGTTGAGATCAAGCATGAAAATCACTCGCGCGCAACGATGCCCGGCGGAACCGCGGATTACTGGCTCTGGTGCACCGTGGTGTCGACGCGCGGTGCCTGGGCATGCGGCTGGATGTCCTGGAGCCATTGCAGCTGATCGATGCCGTGGTTGTTGTGTGATGCCACAACGGTTTTCGGCAGAGCGTGGTGGGTGTCGTCGGCGAATGACCAGACGATCGGGGACACCAGGACTCCGACTCCGAGTGCGCCTGCGAGAACGTAACGACCCACCGTCTGCTGTGTGAAACCGCTCATCGTCTTCATGTCGTTGCCTCCTGCTGGGTGTTATGCCCAGATCAACAGGTGGCCGGAACGGCATCATCCCAGGTGGCGCGATGTTTACCCGAGTTGGCAGGATCGCCTTACCGAGCTGTGTGCAACCGCAACAGAGTCCACGCCGCGAGCGTCTGCGCGTCAGTGACGTCGCCGCGGCGGATCATGTCCTCGATCTCGTCGGCGGTGAACCATTCGCTGTGCATGTCCTGCTCTTCATGCTCACGCTCGTGCTCGCCTTCGGTGATGCCGGTCGCGAGATAGGCCCAGCCGCGTTGGCTGCACATTCCCGGTGCGACGTCGAGCCGGCCCAGCACCTCCCACGTCTCGGCGCGCAGCCCGGTCTCCTCGCGAAGTTCCTGCGCGGCCAGATCGGCAGGTGCGGGCTCGTTGCCGTCCAACGTGCCCGGCGCGGTGCCCTGGACAAACTCCCAGCGCCGCAATCCAATTGGATAACGGAACTGCTCCACCATCCGGTACCGGTCGCCGTCGCGGGCGATCACCAGCGCATACGTGGGTTTGTCCACCACCCCGTAGATGCCGGTGGTGCCGTCGGGACGGCGGATGTCGTCTTCGCGCACCGACATCCAGTTGTTGCGGTAGACCACACGACTGGCCAGTCTCTCGATCGGGTCCACCCGCCCAGAGTAGCCTCACGCACATGCTGCTGACCTCCCTCAACCCCGCCGTTGTCGCCGCCGGACACGACCTCGAGGACGCGGTGCGGATCGACGGCACGGTGTTGTCGCGCAGCGATCTGGTCGGGGCCGCGACGTCGGTGGCCGAGCGGGTCGCCGGGGCGTCGCGGGTGGCGGTACTGGCCCGCCCCACTGCCAAGACGGTGCTGGCGATCACCGGTTGCCTCATCGCCGGCGTGCCCGTGGTTCCCGTGCCGGCCGATGTCGGCGCTGCCGAACGCCGGCACATGATCACCGACTCCGGGGCGCAGGCGTGGCTGGGGGAGACACCTGACGAAACCGAAGGACTGCCGGTCATACCCGTGCGGCTGCACGCCCGGTCGTGGCATCGCTACGCCGAGCCCGCGCCGGATTCAACGGCGCTCATCATGTACACCTCGGGCACCACGGGTCTGCCCAAGGGGGTGCTGATCAGCCGTCGCGCCATCGCGGCCGACATCGACGCGCTGGCCAAGGCCTGGGCCTGGACCCCGGCTGACACCCTGGTGCACGGCCTGCCGCTGTTCCACGTGCACGGCCTGATCCTGGGCTTGCTGGGCTCGCTGCGGATCGGAAATCGCTTCGTGCACACCGGCAAACCCACCCCGGCCGCCTACGCCGCGGCAGGCGGTTCCCTGTACTTCGGGGTGCCGACGGTGTGGTCGCGCGTGGTGGCCGATGCCGCGGCCGCCGAGGCGCTGCGGAGTGCGCGACTACTGGTGTCGGGCAGTGCGGCACTGCCGGTGCCGGTGTTCGACGACCTCGTGCGGCTCACCGGGCACGCGCCCGTGGAGCGCTACGGCAGCACCGAATCGCTGATCACGCTGTCCACTCGCATCGACGGCGAACGCCGGCCCGGCTGGGTCGGGCTGCCGCTGGACGGCGTGCAGACCCGACTGGTTGCCGAAGACGGGTCTGCGGTGCCGCACGACGGGGAAACCATTGGGCGCCTGGAGGTTTCCGCGCCGACGCTGTTCAGCGGCTACCTCAACCGGCCCGAGGCGACGGCGGAGGTGCTCAGTGCCGACGGCTGGTACCGCACGGGTGACGTCGCGGTGATCGACGCCGGCGGCATGCACCGCATCGTCGGCCGCGAGTCGGTGGACCTGATCAAGTCCGGCGGCTACCGGATCGGCGCCGGAGAGATCGAAACCGTCCTGCTGGGCCATCCCGACGTGGCGGAGGCCGCCGTGGTCGGCGTACCCGACGACGACCTGGGCCAGCGGATCGTCGCCTTCGTGGTCGGGTCCGCTTCGGCGCAGGAGCTCATCGACTTTGTGGCCCAACAGCTTTCGGTGCACAAGCGGCCGCGCGAGGTGCGCCTCGTCGACAGCCTGCCCCGCAACGCCATGGGCAAGGTGCAGAAGAAACTCCTCGTCTAGGGCAGACGACTGGCCGGTCCGCCCTCGATCTCCGGCTGGATCAGCCGAAAGTGAGATTCGCTGCGCTGCAGGTGCCGTCGCTGGTAGTCGCCCTCGATGTGTTTGCCGTCGACCGTGCCGGTCAACATCAGCCGGTCGGGACCGTCCAGACGAAAGTGCAGCACGATGGGCGGATCCGATTTGTGCCTCTTGATCTCCAGTCGGTCGTCGTGGATCTCGAACAGGTAGACGGTCACGTAGCCCGCCGGGACCTGGGTGACGAAGCTCGTGTAATCGCCGGCCCGGTCGGCGATCCCGACATTCGTCCACGGTGGCGGCGAGGTCTGCTGCAGCGTCGCCTGTGCGCCGTCCACCGTGAATGACGTTGCGCGCCAGACTCCGTCGATATCCGATTCCGGGTGCCGAATTTGCTGGTAGGTGACGACGCTGAACGTCGCGACCAGCACGGTGACGACGCCTGCGATGGTGAATTTCGCCACGATGCCGGTCCGGCGCAACCACCGCCTGCCGGAACCCAACGCCGGCCACAGCGCGACCGGTGCGGAAGTGCCAAGCTGGAACACCGTTCGAGCCAGGGTTCGCCAGTACGGCGTAGTGATCGCGACGGCGATGAAGAACAGCTGGCCGGACACCAGCTTCACCGGGACGTCGTAGAAGAGGTTGAGCAGGAACACCTGGCCCATGGCCACGATCGCGATCAGCGCGCCCAGCAGCCACGTTCGCCGCCACAGCAAGAGGACACCGGCGACGAATTCGACCAGACCGGCGGCCACCGAGTAAGGGTCCGAGGCGCCCATGAAACCCCACAACGTGTTCATCAGGCTGACGTCGCCGACCAGCTGGATCTGGTAGCCGGGCAGCATCATGTAGGCCATCTGCGTCGGAATGAGCTTGGCCAGACCGTAGAGCAGCATCGAGACGGCCAGACCGAACCGGGCGAACACCAGCAGCAGTGCGGCAAGGCCGCGGTATTCGGGCCGATGCCGGTCCAGCGCGGTCCACACCGCGGTGATCACCAGGGCCACCAGGATCCAGCCGAGGTGCAGGCACCACTCCGCCATGGAATCAGCGCCGCCGTTGATGTTCAGGTACGTGCCCTCGTCGCGGGTGACGAAACTGCCCAGGTTGGCGAGCCCCTGAAGAAGCGGGGCCAGCACCAGGCTGAGGCCCAGATTGCCGTACACCGAGAGGATCAGGATGCCGCCGCCGATGGTGAAGAACAGCCGGAACGCCAGCTTCTGCGTGCCGGTCCATTCGGGGGCCGAGATCTCGTCGGGGTCGGTAGGTGTCTCGGTAGGTGTCAAGGTGTCCGCGTCGCCGGTCGTACTCACCGGATTGACGCTAGTGATGAATGTGCGCCGATGTCCCAGGGGAAAACCTCCAACTTCCCGGCGCACAAGCTCATTCCCGGCGGGAATGGCTGGGCAAGCAGATGCCTTGTAGATGCCATGCAACTCACAGACGAAGCCCGCGCCCTGATCGGCGACGGGGCCAATGCGACGCTGGTGACTTTGAATGCCGATGGCAGCCCGCAGGTTTCGGTGGTGTGGGTCGAATTACAGGGTGACGAGCTGGTGAGCGCGCACCTCGCCGACTACAAGAAGCTGCGCAACATGCGCCGCGACCCCCGCGTGGCGGTAACCATCATCGGCACCGACCGGGGTGCGGCATCGGTAAATCCCTACCTCGCGATCAGCGGCACTGCCCGCATCGTCGAGGGCGGGGCACCCGAGGTGCTGACCCGGCTGACCAACGTGATGGCGCCGGAATTCAACGGCCAGTTCCCGCCGGCCGGCGCGCAGCCGGGGTATCTCACCCGCATCACCATCGAGAAGGTCACGGGCGTCGGCCCCTGGGCATGAAAAAGCCGAGCCTGAGCCGGCAATCCAGCTCAGGCTCGGCGGAAGAACTAGTTGGCGTGCAGCGCCTCGTTGAGGGTGATGCCGGTGCCGTCGCGCTTGACGACCTCGACCGCGCCGCTGACCGAGTTCCGGCGGAACAGCAGGTTGTTCGAGCCGGACAGCTCCTTGGCCTTGACGGTCTGGCCGTCGGCGGTGGTCACCTTGGTGCCGCCGGTGACGTACAGGCCGGCCTCGATGACGCAGTCGTCGCCGAGCGAGATGCCCAGGCCGGCGTTGGCGCCCAGCAGGCAGCGCTTGCCCACCGAGATGACCTCCTTGCCGCCACCGGACAGCGTGCCCATGATCGACGCGCCACCACCGACGTCGGAGCCGTCATCGACGACGACGCCCGCCGAGATGCGGCCCTCGACCATGGAGGTGCCCAGGGTGCCGGCGTTGAAGTTGACGAAGCCCTCGTGCATGACGGTGGTGCCGGATGCCAGGTGCGCGCCGAGGCGAACGCGGTCGGCGTCGGCGATGCGCACGCCGGACGGCATCACGTAATCGACCATGCGCGGGAACTTGTCGACGCCGAAGACGACGACAGTGCCGCGACGACGCAGCTTGGCGCGGACGGTCTCGAAGCCCTCGACCGCGCAGGGACCGAAGTTGGTCCACACCACGTTGGTCAGGAGGCCGAAGATGCCGTCCAGGTTGGCGCCGTGCGGCGCGACCAGACGGTGCGACAGCAGGTGCAGTCGCAGCCAGACATCGTGCGTGTCGGCGGGCTTGTCGTCGAGCGAGGCGATGGTGGTGCGCACGATCTCGGTGCGCACGCCGCGGTCCTCGTCGGTGCCGACGAGGGCTTCCAGCTCAGCGGGGACCGGGCCGGCCGCGGCGTCGGCGTTCAGTTCGGGTGCCGGGAACCAGGTGTCGAGGACGGTTCCGTCGGCGGTGATGGTGGCGATGCCGATGCCGGATGCACCAGAAGAAGAAGTCACGTTGGCCAAGATTACTGAACCAGCGCTGAACTGGGGGCACCACCCACAAGGGATGGTGGCCCCAGTTCGGCGGGGGACCGGCTCACTGCAGGTGGTGGACCTCCTGCAGGCCGTAGACCGGGGTCGGGATGCCCTCGTATCGGGCCTTGAGCTGCAGCGCCAGGTACAGCGAATAGTGCCGCGACTGGTGCAGGTTGCCGCCGTGGAACCACAGGTTCTCCTGCTGGGTGGGCTTCCACATGTTGCGCTGCTCGCCCTCCCACGGGCCGGGGTCCTTGGCGGTTCCGCTGCCCAGGCCCCAGACCTTGCCGACCCGGTCGGCAATCTCCTGGCCCATCAGGTCGGCGGCCCAGCCGTTCATCGACCCGTAGCCGGTCGCGTAGACCACGACGTCGGCGGGCAGTTCGGTGCCGTCGGCCAGCACCACCGCGTTCTCGGTCAGATGTGATACCTGCCCGTGCGCCAGCTTGATCGACCCGTCGGCCACCAGCTCGCAGGCGCCGACGTCGATGTAGTAGCCCGAGCCGCGGCGCAGGTACTTCATGAACAGGCCGGAGTCGTCGTCGCCGAAGTCCAGCTCGAAGCCGGCAGCCTCCAGTCGGTCGTAGAAGTCCTTGTCCCGCAACCGGATCGCATCGTAGATGGGCCGCTGGAAGTCAGCCATGATGGCGTAGGGCAGCGATGCGAAGGTCAGGTCGGCCTTCTCGGTCGTCATACCGGCGGCGACGGCGCGCTCGGAGTAGAGGTCGCCGAGGCCGAGCTCCATCAGTGAATCCGATTTGACGATGTGCGTCGACGACCGCTGCAGCATCGTCACGTCGACGCCATTCTCGTACAACGCTTTGCAGATGTCGTGCGCGGAGTTGTTGGACCCCACCACGACGACCTTCTGGCCGACGTAGCGGTCGGGGCCGGGGTGCTGCGACGAGTGGTGCTGTTCGCCGGCGAAGATGTCCTGACCCGGAAGTGTTGGCACGCTGGGCTTTCCGGACATGCCGGTCGCCAGCACCAATTGCGTGGGATGCAATGTCAGGCGCTCGCCGTCGCGGTTAACTTCGACGGTCCACCGGCCGGCCTCGGAATCATAAGTGGCCGAGAGGCATTCGGTGCGCGACCAGTACGGCACCTCCATCACCTTGGTGTAGAACTCCAGCCAGTCACCGACCTTGTCCTTCGGCGCGAACACCGGCCAGTTGGCCGGGAACGGCAGGTAGGGCAGGTGGTCGTACCAGACCGGGTCGTGCAGGCACAGGGACTTGTACCGCTTGCGCCACTGGTCACCGGGCCGGTCGTGCTTGTCGACGACGATCGCCGGCACCCCGAGCTGCCGCAGCCGCGCGCCCAGCGCGATGCCGCCCTGGCCGCCGCCGATCACCAGCACGTAGGGCTGCTTCTCGCGACCCAGCGTGGCTTCCTCCTCGGCGCGCTTCTCGGCCCATGACCGCGGGTCGGGATCGGATCCGTGCACCGCGCCGAGCACCCGCGTCGCGCCCTTGCGCTCCTCATGGCCCTTGAGTTCCTGCAGCGTGGTCAGCAGCGTCCAACCCTCGTCGCCGCGCAGCCGCAGATGCCCGGAACCGCGCCCGGCAGCGGTCTCGAACTCGATGAATGCCGACGTCACGTCGCCGTCGACGGTGGCGGGTTCGCGGGTCCGGAACCCGGAGGGGGTGGTGTCGGCCAGTCGCGCGCGCAGCATTTCAGCCACGCCCCCGCGTCCTTCCAAGGTCTTGAGATTCCAGGTGAAGGCGACGAGGTCGCGCCAGAAGCTGTCGACGGCGAACATCCCGACGACGCCGTCGATGTCCTGCGCGGCCAGCGCCGCTTCGAAATTGGCGAGCCAGGTCTCGATCCGCTGCTGCGGCGAGACGGCGGTAGTGGGTTCCAGTGTTGCGGTCATGTGACCCAGGACACACGCACGGCGCAACGCGCGACAAGAGTTGCAGCACGTTGCAGCGGTGCAACCCCCTGCAACTCTGTCGGGTGTGGTCGCGGTCACATACAACTGGTCGCATGAGAGCAGCTGTGTACTACGGACCCAACAAAGTCGCGGTCGAGGACGTCGCCATTCCGGCCCCCGGACCGGGCCAGGTTCAACTGCGGGTCGGCTTCAACGGCATCTGCGGCACTGATTTGCACGAGTACTACGCCGGCCCCATCTTCGTCCCCACGCAGCCGCATCCGCTGACCCACCAGGAGCTGCCGCTGACGCTGGGCCACGAGTTCTCCGGCACCATCACCGCCGTTGGCGCCGGCGTCACCGAATGGCGCGAGGGCGACCGGGTGGCCGTCGAACCCATCTACAAATGCGGCCATTGCGGACCCTGCGCGGCGGGCAACTACAACGTCTGCCAGCAGATCGGCTTCCACGGCCTGATGTCCGACGGCGGCATGGCCGAGTACACGGTGGTGCCGACGAACATGCTGCACCGGCTGCCCGACACCGTCTCGCTGGAGCTCGGGGCGCTCGTCGAACCGATGTCGGTGGCCTACCATGCGGCGACGCTCGGCGACGTCAAGCCTGGTGACTCCGCGATGGTGTTCGGCGCGGGTCCGATCGGCATCGGGCTGTGGTTCGCCCTGCGTGGCAAGGGACTTCAGGAAGTCTTCGTCGTCGAGCCGTCGCCGACGCGGCGAGCCGCCATCGAAGCGCTCGGCGCCGTCACGCTCGACCCGACCGTCACCGACGTGCCCGGCTTCATCGCCGACCACACCTACGGCGCCGGGGCCGACGCGGTGTTCGACGCCGCCGGGGTCACTCCCGCCGTCGAGACGGCGCTGGCCTGCGTCGGATCGCGCAAGCCGATGGTGAGCGTCGCCATCTACGAAAAGCCATTGCAGACACCACTTTTGAACCTGGTGATGAACGAGTCCCGCATTCAGGGCTCGCTGTGTTACACCGGTGCCGACTTCGAGGCCGTCATCGCATTGATGGCGCAGGGCGCCTACGACACCACCGGCTGGGTGGCCCAGATCCCGATCGGGGATGTGGTCGCCGAGGGATTCGAAGCACTACATGCGGGGAACAAGATGAAAGTTCTGGTCGACCCGACGCGATGAGCGGAGAAACAGCAATGACATTGTCAGACAAGGTAGCCCTGGTCACCGGGGCCGGACGCGGCATCGGACGCGGTATCGCATTGCGCCTGGCCCGTGACGGCGCCGACGTGGCGCTCGTCGACGTCGAAGCTGATCCGTTGGCGGAGGTGGCCGCCGAGATATCCGAAATCGGCTCCAAATTCACCACTTTCGTCGCCGACGTCAGCGCCCGGGATCAGGTGTTCGCCGCTGTCGACTATGTCGCGACCGAACTCGGCGGCCTGGACATCATAGTGAACAACGCCGGTGTCGCGCTGGTCGGTCCGATCGCCGACGTCACACCGGAGGACCTGCAGCGGCTGTGGTCCATCAATGTCGACGGCGTGCTCTGGGGTATCCAGGCCGCCGTCGCGAAATTCAAGGAACTGGGTAATCAGCGCAACGGCAAGATCAGCAAGATCATCAACGCGTCGTCGATCGCCGGGCACGACGGCTTCGCGATGCTCGGCCCGTACAGCGCCACCAAATTCGCCGTGCGCGCCTTGACCCAAGCCGCAGCCAAGGAGCACGCCGCCGACGGCATCACCGTCAACGCCTACTGTCCCGGCGTGGTGGGCACCGACATGTGGGTCGACATAGACCGGCGATTCTCCGAGCTGACCGGCGCGCCGGTAGGCGAGACGTACGCCAAGTTCGTGGGCGGCATCGCCCTCGGCCGAGCGGAAACCCCGGACGATGTCGCGGGATTCGTGTCGTACCTGGCCGGCCCCGATGCCGACTACATGACGGGACAGGCCGGCCTCATCGACGGCGGTCTGGTCTATCGCTGAGATGCGGAGCACAATCGGCGGTGATGCAGAGTCCGGCCGTGCCTGAACCAGCGGTAGCTGTTGGCGAAGACCCGCGCAGTTACGCGCGGTTGATGTCGGCCGTCTACGACGCGACGATGTCCGGCGGGCGGGCCCCGGCGCGGCCCCGCGACGTGATCGGCGAGTCGTGGCAGCGGATGCTGGCTCGCGGTGTCAACCCCGACACCCACATCCCGCCTGTCATCGAATCGTCCGGGCTGGATGCGCTGCGCAAGTCGTCGGGCCTGCTGGCCGTGCTCGACGATGTCTCACGCGGACTGGAATCCATTGTCGCCGAAGGCGACAACATCCTCGTGCTGGCCGACGCGCGGGGCCGGGTGCTGTGGCGGTCGGGATCCACAGCGGTGCTGGGCAAGGCCGACCGGCTGGGATTCGTCGAGGGCGCCCACTGGGGTGAGGGTGCCGTCGGCACCAACGCCATCGGGACCGCGCTGGCGTCCAACCGGGCCGTACAGGTGTTCTCCGCCGAGCACTTCCTGCGCAGCCACCACGCCTGGACCTGCGCGGGCGCCCCGGTCCGCGACCCGCGCACCGGCCAGGTGATCGGCGTCGTCGACGTCTCCGGCCCGGCCGCGACGGTGCATCCGACCACCGTCGCGCTGGTCGATGCGGTGGCCCGGCTGGCCGAAGCCCACCTGCGCGAGCAGCACGAGGGCACGCTGAACCGGCTGCGGATGGTCGCCGCCCCGATCCTGGCCCGCATCGGCGCTCCGGCGCTGGCGGTCGACGCCGACGGCTGGGTGGCCGCCGTCGACCAGATGCCGCTGCACAACCGGATTCTGCTGCCCGACGAACTCGCCCCGGGGCGGGCGTGGATTCCGACCCTCGGACGATGCGACGTCGAGATTCTGCCCGGCGGGTGGCTGGTGCGGCCATCGGTCGCCGCGTCCGGCGACGACGCCACCGCCACCCGCGTCGTGCTGGACCTGCGTGGTGCTCCGGTCCTGGAGATGGCCGGTCAGTTCGGCGGCTGGCGCCACGACATCTCGCTGCGGCACGCCGAAATCCTGCTGGTCCTGGCTGCCCATCGGAGCGGACGCTCGGCATCGGAGCTTGCGGAGGACCTTTACGGCGACCGCAGCCGGGTCGTCACGGTCCGGGCCGAGCTGTCCCGCATGCGAAAGCAGTTGGCGGGCTTGATTCTTGGTAAGCCCTACCGGTTCGGTGACGACGCCGTCGTCGACGTGCGCTACCCGGCCGACCGCTCGACGTTGCTCGGCGCCTCGACCGCACCGGCCATCCGGGCCCTGCGCACGGTCGCCTGACCGGACGGACCGACTAACCTGACTGAATGCTGGATCTCGCCGCCGACCCGATCGCTCTGACCGCTGCGCTGGTCGACATTCCCAGCGAATCGCGGCACGAGCAGCTCATCGCCGACGAGATCGAAGCTGCGCTGAAGGCCCAGGCCCCGCACTTCGAAGTGGTCCGCAACGGCGACGCCGTGCTTGCCCGGACCAACCTGGGCCGGTCGTCGCGCGTGCTGCTGGCCGGGCACACCGACACCGTCCCCGCGGCCGACAACCTGCCCAGCCGGCTCGAGGGCGACGAACTCTGGGGCTGCGGCACCTCCGACATGAAAGCCGGCGACGCGGTGTTCCTGCACCTGGCTGCCACCATCGCCGAGCCGGCGCACGACATCACGCTCGTCATGTACGACTGCGAGGAGATCGAGTCCAGCGCCAACGGCCTCGGCCGCATCGAACGTGAACTGCCCGACTGGCTCCAGGCCGACGTCGCCATCCTGGGCGAGCCCTCAGGCGGACTCATCGAAGCCGGCTGCCAGGGCACGTTGCGTGTCATCATTCACGCCACCGGCACCCGCGTGCATTCGGCGCGATCGTGGCTGGGCGACAACGCGATTCACAAACTGGGCGCAGTGCTCGACCGGCTCACCGCCTACCAGGCCCGGCAAGTCGACATCGACGGCTGCGTGTACCGCGAGGGCCTGTCCGCGGTCCGCATCGACGGCGGGATCGCCGGAAACGTCATCCCGGATGCCGCGTCGGTCACCGTCAACTTCCGGTTCGCCCCGGACCGCAGCGTCGAGCAGGCGCTCGCGCATGTGCACGAGGTGTTCGCCGGTCTCGACGTGCGCATCGAGCTCACCGACTCCGCGGCCGGTGCGCTGCCAGGGCTGACGCAGCCGGCCGCGGCGGCGCTGGTGGCGGCGGCCGGGGGACGGGTACGGGCCAAATACGGCTGGACCGACGTGGCACGCTTTGCCGCCCTTGGCATTCCGGCCGTCAACTACGGACCCGGTGACCCCAACCTCGCGCACAAGGTCGACGAGCGGGTGACGACGGCAGACATCACCGCGGTCACCGACATCCTGCGGCGGTACCTGACACGTTGAGTAGCGCCCGCGTCGACAGCTGGATTTTCGCGGTCCGGATCACCAAGACCCGGGCACTCGCTGCCGCCGCCTGCCGGGCGGGTCACGTCCGCGTCAACGGTGTCACCGTCAAACCGGCGCAGTTGGTCGGTCCGGGTGACGAGGTCCGAGTCCGGATCGAGGGCCGTGAGCGCATCGTCGAGGTCATCCGACCGATCGCCAAGCGGGTGGGTGCGGCCGTGGTGCCGGAATGCCTGATCGACCGCAGCCCGCCGCCACCGGCCAAAGAGGCGATGCCTGCCGTGCCGATCCGCGACCGCGGAGCGGGTCGGCCGACCAAACGTGAACGGCGGCAACTGGATCAGCTGCGCGGTCACTGACGGCGATTAATCAGTTGCGCCCGTGAGTACTGTGGGTTTTGCAACTGCTGTCGACCGAGGTGGGCCGAAACATGCTGGGAGAAGACATCTCCGGATAACCGGAGTACGCCCTCGCCCTGTTCACTCTCACGAGAGCATTCGCATGTCTTCTATCACCTGTGCCCATTTGTCGTTTTCCTGGCCCGACGACACCGAGGTCTTTTCGGATCTGTCGTTCACCGTCGGCGCCGGCCATACCGGACTGGTCGCACCCAACGGCGCCGGCAAGAGCACGCTGCTCAAACTCATTGCCGGAGAACTGCAGCCGACCAGCGGCGGCGTCACCGTCGACGGCACGCTCGGCTACCTGCCGCAGACACTGCCTTTCGCCACCGATCTGACTGTCGCGGAAATGCTGGGTGTTGCCCCTATTTTGGCGGCGCTGGCTGCGCTGGCGGATGGGGATGCGTCCGAGGCCGTGTTCGCCGCCATCGGCGACGACTGGGACATCGAGGAGCGTTGCACCGCGCAGCTGGCGCGGCTCGGCCTCGATGTTTCCCTCGATCGGAGGCTCGGCACCTTGTCCGGCGGGGAGGTCATCACCCTCGGGCTGGCCGCACAATTGCTCCGTCGGCCCGACGTCCTGCTGCTCGACGAGCCCACCAACAACCTGGATTCCGCGGCACGACAACGGCTCTACGACGAGCTGGACCGCTACCCGGGCGCGCTGCTGCTGATCAGTCACGACCGCGCGCTGCTGGATCGCATGAACCGCATTGCCGAACTACGGGACGGCGAAATCCATGTCTTCGGTGGGAATTTCACGGCCTATCAAGACGCGGTCGCCGACGCGCAACGTGCCGCCGCGGACGAAGTGCGCAACGCGGAGTCGCAACTCAAGCTCCAGAAACGGCAGATGCAACAGGCCAGAGAACGCGCCGCGCGCCGATCGGGCACCGCCGCCCGCAACGTGAAGGACGCCGGACTACCGAAAATCGTTGCGGGCAAGCTCAAACGCGATGCTCAAGAGTCCGCCGCCCGCGCCGATGAGGTTCACTCCCGACGGGTCGACGACGCCAGAGCGCGCCTCGACGCCGCGGAACGGGCGGTGCGCGACGATGATGTCATCGCCCTCGATCTGCCGGACACCACCGTGCCCACGGGTCGAACCGTGCTGAGTGCGACCGGTCTGAACATCAAGCGCGGTGATCAAATGTTGTTCGCAGACAACGGAATCGACATGGATATCCGCGGACCCGAACGCATCGCCTTGACCGGACGCAACGGTGCGGGCAAGTCCACGCTGCTCCGGATGATCAACGGCGACCTCCAGCCTGATACCGGCACCTTGGCCCGGGGCGACGGCCGCATCGCCTACCTGTCGCAGCGTCTCGACCTGCTCGATGAGCAGTGCAGTGTCCTGGAGAACCTGATGTCCTGGGCACCGACCCTCAGCATCACCCGGCGGCGGCATCTGCTGGCGCAGTTCCTGTTCCAGGACAACCGGATTGACCTTCCCGTCTCGGTCCTGTCGGGTGGTGAGCGGCTGCGTGCGACGCTGGCTTGCGTGCTCTACGCCGAGCCTGCCCCACACCTGTTGTTGCTCGACGAACCGACGAACAACCTCGATCTGGTCAGCGTCGGACAGCTGGAGTCCGCGCTGAACGCTTACCGTGGCGCCTTCATCGTGGTCAGCCACGACGAGCGTTTCCTCGATGCGATCGGCATCGAACGGCGGATCACGCTGCCGTAGCCGAACGTGGGCGAAATGGCTGAATTCTGGTTGAGTTTGCGGTCATTTCGCCCACCCTCGGCAGGCCGGTCCGGCCTAGATGTCCTGCGGCCGGGTCTGGGCCGGGCGGCGCGGCGGGGGAGTGGCGCCGTTCGCCGGCCCGGCTTCGTCCGCCTCGGAACCGCCAGGCTGGCGGTGCTCGACCGACAGAATCCGCTTGTCGTCCTCGCCCTTTTCGTGGCGCTCCGGGTCCCGACGCTCCCGCTCCCGATCGTCCGCATCCGACTTGTCATGTTCGGCAGCGGAATCCGCTCCGCTGGAGTCATTGAGCCCGCTGAGCCCCGACCCCGCCGCATGCCCGGCGCCGACACCATCGATGCCACCCAGGCCACCGGCAATCCCGCCCAGCACCCCGGTGAGACTCTGCGCTATCTGCCCGGGAATCTGTCCCAACGACTGCGCCACACCTTGCGCGATCTGGCCGGCTTGCTGGCCCACCTGCCCGAGCGTCTGCGCCACGTCGCCGCCACCGGCTGCCGGGCTGCCGGGGACAGCCGCGCCGAGCCCACCCGGCGCGCCGGCAGTGACACCACTACCGCCACCCGGGATGCCCTCGGCGGCCGACGAAAGCCCGCGTGCGCCCTGCTCGTCACCGGCGCGGTACGCCTCGGCGGCACGGTGCAGCTGCTCGGACATCTGCTGGCCCGCGGCGCCCGTCGACTGCAGGATGTTGTCCCGTCGTGCCATTACCCCGCCCAGCGCGGAATTCATGCCGAAGGCGATCAGCCCGTGCGTCGTCGCAGGACCCGCGGGGCCGACGGACTGCCCGACACTGCCGCCGTTCTGGAGCTGGCCGAGCCCGGCCGCGACCGCGTCGTGCACCCGGGCCATGCCCAGCACACCTTCGGTATTGACGTACAGCGGATCGCCCATGACCTGACCCCTCGAAGCTCTGTTGCCGTCAATCCTATGGCGGGGTCGCAGACCTGCCTTACAGCAAATTGTCATGGCCGGTGGCGACGCCGGCCGCGACCGCCCGGGCCTGCCGGCCGAAGGCGCAATCGACTCGGACGCGGTCGAAACAGTCCGCGGCCCGGACATCGCCCAACAACGCCGCGTCGTGCAGGGCGCGAAGCGCGACCGCCGACTGGCCGCCGCGTTCCGCGGCGCGGTAGGCCTCGCGGGCAGCGGCCACCGCGCCGTGCCGATCCCGCCGAGCCGCGTTGGTCCAAGCGCGGGCCAGGGCCAGCTCGGGCGCGAACAACATCGACTTCAGCCCGTGCCGGGCCTCGGCGCGCGAAAGTGCGCGGCCCGCCTCGGCGGTCGCGCCGTGCTGTCCGAGTGCCTGCGCCAGCAGCATCCAGGCCAGCGGACCCCACGAATATCCGGTGCGCGCCAGCACTTTCGCCGCGTCCTGCAGCAGTTCGATCGCCGAGTCGAGCTCGCCGCGCGCGATCAGCACGTCGGCCAGCAACACCTCGCCGATGGCCCGCCCCGGCTGTTGAGACTGGGTGAAATCGATCAGCTCCTGGGCCAACTGCTGAGCTTTGTCCGGCTCCCCGGCCAACAGCAGGGCCGTCGTCTGCCCGAACCCACTGGTGAACCGCAACAGACCCGGCTGCCCGGCGGCCAGGGCGCGTTCGGCGAAGGCATCCACCTCGGTCAACCGGCCCGTGCGGGCGCAGCTCAACGCGGCCGCGGACGCGGCCCAGCCGACGGCGGTATCGCTCGGGTCAGCGCTGGCCAGTACGGAGTCGGCCAGCTGCATGGCCCGGTTGAGATTGCCCGCGTTCATCGCGAACGTCGCCGCCAAGGCGTCCAGGGTGACCTGCGCCGCCGGCGTCTGCACCCGGCCACGGACGGTGCGCAGGAAAGCTGTCGCGCGTTCGGGCTCGGACAGCATCCAGAACTGGTTGGCCGCGCGGGGCAGTGCCCACATCATCAAGGCGGATTCGGTCAGTGCGGCCGCGTCGACCTCGGCCAGCACGGCGTCGGCGTCCAGGCCGCGGCCCTGCCAGGCCAGGGCGTAGCTCAACGTCACCCGGGTGGCCAGGCCGCCGGCCGGCAGCGCGGCCTGGCCCAGCCGTTCTGCCAGCTCCAGATCGCCCAGGCGCAGGGCGTCGTCGGCGGCGGCAGCCAGGTCTGTGCCGGTCGCCGCGTCACCAGAGTCGAGTGCCCGCACCGCGCGCCGTAGCCGGCCGACGACGCCGTCGCCGTCGCCGTCGAGCGGGGGTAGCGGTTCCGGGGCATGGGCCACGACGGCAGGGCCGGGCGCGTCAACCGACACCGGAACCACCAACCGATCCCGTACCAACGACGAAATGCCTTCGGGCAGAGACTGATTCGATTCCGCGGTGATGATGACCCGGGCGGCTCCCGACACCGCGAGCTGATACACCAGCGACGCTGACAGCCGGTCGAGCAGATGCCCGTCGTTCACGACCAGCAGCAGTCCGGTCCCGAGCGCTTCCCGCGCCGCCCGCAGCACCTGAACTGTCCGGCCGGTCTCGGGCACCGTGAACAACCGCTCGAACGCCCCGAACGGCACGCGGGAGTCGGCCGCGGTGCCGGTGATCCAGGCGGCCCGCTCGAATGCCGGTGCCAGTTCGTCGTACGCCGCCCGTGCCGATGTGGTCTTGCCGGAGCCGGGCGCGCCGGTCAGCAGCGCACCGGACCGGGTTTCGACGCCCGCTTTCAGCTGGCTGAGCACCACGGTCCGATCCTATGGCTGCACGACGGACCGCACCGCTCTATTAGCGTTGTGCTGTGCCGGCCGACAACAGCTCCGAAAACGCCAACATCTCCGACAACAACTACGCCGTCTGTGTCTACTGCGCCGCCGGTCCCCGTCATCCCGAACTGCTCACGCTCGCCGGTGACGTCGGCCGCGCCATCGCCGCGAAAGGCTGGACCCTGGTCTCCGGCGGCGGCAACGTCTCCGCGATGGGCGCCGTCGCCGACGGAGCCCGGGAGAAGGGCGGCCGCACCATCGGGGTGATCCCGAAGAAGCTGGTGCACCGCGAGCTCGCCGACGTCAATGCCAACGAACTGATCGTCACCGACACCATGCGCGAGCGGAAGCAGATCATGGAGGACCGGTCCGACGCCTTCATCGCGCTGCCCGGCGGTATCGGCACCCTCGAGGAGTTCTTCGAAGCCTGGACGGCCGGCTACCTCAACATGCACGACAAGCCGCTGGTGATGCTCGATCCGCACGGCCACTACGACGGGCTGCTGGCCTGGCTGCACACCCTGGTCGACACCGGCTACGTCCAGCAGGCCGCGCTCGACCGGCTCGTGGTCGTCAAAGACGTCGACGAGGCGATGGCTGCTTGTGCGCCGGGTGACGTCGCTCACTAGGCTCACCGGGCATGAGTGACGAGACATCACGCACCGGCGTCGGCCTGCTGGACATTGCTAAGCAACTGCCCGGTTTCCTGTCCGACGCCCCGGTGATCGTTCGCGGCCTGATCACCGGCTTCGGTGCCAGCCCGACGGCGAAGACGTCCATCGGCAAGGTGTTCCAGGACCGCGCCGCGGCCAACAAGGACAAGGTCTTCATCAAGTTCGACGACCAGCGCATCACATACGGCCAAGCCAACGCGACAGTCAACCGCTACGCGTCGGTGCTCGCGGCCAAGGGTGTCGGCCCGGGTTCGGTGGTCGGCATCATGCTGCGCAATTCGCCGGACGCTGTGCTGCTGATGCTGGCGACGGTCAAGTGCGGCGCGATCGCCGGGATGATCAACTACAACCAGCGCGGCAATGTGCTGGCGCACAGTCTGGGCCTGCTGGGCGCCAAGGTCCTGGTCGCCGAGGCGGATTTCGTCGAGCCCGTCACTGACTGCGGCGCCGACCCGGAGCTGACGCAGGGCCTCATCTCCGTCGCGGAGCTGCGCGAGCTCGCCATCGGCCAGTCGACCGCCAACCCGGTGGGCACCCGCCAGATCCTGGCCAAGGAGAAGGCGTTCTACATCTTCACCTCCGGCACGACCGGCATGCCGAAGGCCAGCGTCATGACGCACTACCGCTGGCTGCGCGCCCTCGGCGGGTTCGGCGGCCTGGGGCTGCGCCTGAACAGCAGCGACACCCTGTACTGCTGCCTGCCGCTCTACCACAACAACGCCCTGACGGTCGCGACGTCGTCGGCCCTGAACGCCGGCGCCGCGCTGGCACTGGGCAAGTCGTTCTCCGCATCGCGGTTCTGGGACGAGGTCATCAAGTACGACGCCACCGCGTTCATCTACATCGGCGAGATCTGCGGCTACCTGCTGAACCAGCCGCCCAAGCACACCGACCGGGCACACAACGTCCGGGTCATCGCAGGCAACGGGCTGCGCCCCGCGATCTGGGACGAGTTCACCTCGCGCTTCGGCATCAAGCGGGTGTGTGAGTTCTACGCCGCCAGCGAGGGGAACACCGGCTTCGTCAACGTCTTCAACATCGACAAGACCACCGGCATCTGCCCGTCGCCCGTCGTCTACGTGGAATACGACCTGGAAACCGGTGAGCCGGCCCGCGGTCCCGACGGCCGGCTGCGCAAGGTCAAGCGCGGCGAACCGGGCCTGCTGCTCAGCAAGGTCAACAGCCTGCAGCCGTTCGACGGCTACACCGACAAGTCGGCCAGCGAGAAGAAGCTGGTGCGCAACGCTTTCAAGGACGGCGACGTCTGGTTCAACACCGGCGACCTGATGCGGTCGCAGGGCTTCGCGCACGCCGCGTTCGCCGACCGCCTCGGCGACACCTTCCGGTGGAAGGGCGAGAACGTCGCGACCACCGAGGTCGAGGCCGCGCTCGGCGCCGACGATCAGGTGGAGGAGTGCACCGTGTACGGCGTCGAGGTGCCGGGCTGCGGCGGCCGCGCCGGGATGGCGTCGGTGCAGTTGCGTGACGGTGCCGAGTTCGACGGTGCCGCACTGGCGAAGGCCGGCTTCGAGCACCTGCCCGCCTATGCGGTGCCGCTGTTCATCCGGATCGTGCCCGAGCTGGCACACACCTCGACATTCAAGAACCAGAAGGTCGACCTGCGCAAACAGGGTTACGGCGACGAGGTGACGGACCCGATCTACGTCCTGGCCGGACGGGAGGACGGCTACGTGCCGTTCTACGCCGAGTACCCCGCCGAGGTGAAGGACGGCAAGAAGCCGCGCTAGCACGCGGAATCAGTAGATTTGCGGCAGCCCGATAGCCTGGGAGTCGTGCAGTCCTCCGCAAGGGGCCAGTTCCTGGGTCGCCAGGTGGCCGGCGATCGCGCGCTGATCATGGCGATCGTCAACCGCACCCCGGATTCGTTCTATGACCGGGGGGCGACCTTCAGCGACGGCGCTGCCCAACAGGCGGCGCGCCGCGCCATCGAAGACGGCGCCGACGTCATCGACATCGGCGGTGTGAAAGCCGGTCCGGGCAGCACCGTCGACGCCGACGAGGAGATCGCGCGCGTGGTGCCGTTCATCGAATGGCTCCGCGGCGAATACCCCGACCAACTGATCAGCGTCGACACCTGGCGGGCGAACGTGGCCAAGCAGGCCTGCGCGGCCGGGGCCGACCTGATCAACGACACCTGGGCCGGCGCCGATCCCGGGCTGCCCGAGGTGGCCGCCGAATTCGGGGCGGGGCTGGTGTGCTCGCACACCGGCGGGGCCGTACCGCGAACCCGGCCCTTTCGCGTGAACTACGGCGTCACCGAACGCGGTGTGGTGGACGACGTCATCGCCGAAGTGACCTCAGCGGCGCAGCATGCGGTCGACGTCGGCGTCTCGAGGGACGCCATCCTGATCGACCCGACGCACGATTTCGGCAAGAACACTTACCACGGTCTTAGTTTATTGCGCCACGTAAAAGATCTTGTAAATACCGGATGGCCAGTGCTGATGGCCCTCAGCAACAAGGATTTTGTGGGGGAGACTCTAGGTGTCGAACTGACCGAGCGCCTGGAGGGGACGCTGGCCGCGACGGCACTCGCCGCCGCTGACGGCGCCGCCATGTTCCGGGTGCACGAGGTGGGCCCCACCCGACGCGTCCTGGAAATGGTCGCGTCGATCCAGGGCAGGCGTCCACCGAGCCGAACAGTGAGGGGACTGGCATGACCCAGCCAGCGAGTAGCCGGAGGCGGATCGCATGACCCTGTCGCCTGAATTGACCGCAGAAGGCATCGCCCGCCATGCGTGGCTGGCCGAACGCAGCTGGAGTCGGCCGACGTGGACCATCGCCGAGCTCGAGGCGGCCAAGGCCGGCCGGACCGTGTCGGTGGTGCTGCCCGCGCTGAACGAGGAAGAGACCGTCGCCGACGTCATCGACAGCATCAGCCCGCTGCTGGGTGGGCTCGTCGACGAGCTGGTGGTCCTCGACTCCGGTTCGACCGACGAGACGGAACTGCGGGCCATCGAGGCCGGGGCGCGCGTCGTCAGCCGTGAACAGGCCCTGCCCGAGGTGCCGGTGCAGCCCGGCAAGGGCGAGGCGTTGTGGCGGTCGCTGGCCGCCACCACCGGCGACATCGTCGTGTTCGTCGACTCCGACCTGCTCGACCCCGATCCGATGTTCGTGCCCAAGCTGCTGGGCCCGCTGTTGCTCGCCGACGGCGTGCACCTCGTCAAGGGTTTCTACCGGCGGCCGCTGAAGATCAGCGGCGGCGAGGACGCCAATGGCGGCGGCCGAGTCACCGAACTGGTGGCACGTCCGCTGCTGGCGTCTCTGCGGCCCGAACTGACCTGCTTGCTGCAGCCGCTGGGCGGTGAGTACGCCGGTACCCGGGAGCTGCTGACGTCGGTCGGGTTCGCACCCGGCTACGGCGTGGAGATCGGTCTGCTGATCGACACCTACGACAAGCTGGGCCTCGACGCCATCGCACAGGTCAATCTCGGTGTGCGCACACATCGCAACCGACCGCTGACCGAGCTGGCCGCCATGAGCCGTCAGGTGATCGCCACCCTGCTGTCGCGCTGCGGCATCAGCGACTCCGGTGTCGGGCTGACCCAGTTCTTCCTCGACGGCGACGCCTACACGCCACGCACCTCGACGGTGTCGCTGATCGACCGCCCCGCCATGAACACGCTGCGCTGACCCGCTCTTGCGGAAGTTGTCGTAGCGATCCGGCAGGATCGTCGGTGTGACGCTGATTCTGATCTACCTCGTGGTGCTGATCCTGGTCGCGGTGGTGCTGTTCGCCCTCGGCACGGTGCTGTTCGGCCGCAGTGAGCAGCTGCCGCCGCTGCCGCGGGGCACCACGGCCACGGTGTTGCCCGCGTCCGGGGTCACCGGTGCTGACGTCGACGCCGTCAAGTTCACGCAGACCCTGCGCGGCTACAAGACCAGCGAGGTCGACTGGGTGCTGGACCGGCTGTCGCAGGAGCTGGACTCGCTGCGCGGTGAGCTGTCCATGTTGCGCGCCCAGACCGCGGACAGCGAGCAGTGACGGCTCCCGACGGCCGGGTCCGGTGCGGCTGGGTCGACATCGGTGAGACGGCAGACGGGGTGCTGTACCGCGACTATCACGACACCGAATGGGGCCGAACGCTGCGCGGCACGCAGGCGCTGTTCGAGCGGGTGTCGCTCGAGGCATTCCAGAGTGGCCTGTCCTGGCTGATCATCCTGCGTAAGCGGGAGAACTTCCGGGCCGCGTTCCACGATTTCGACGTGGCGAAGGTGGCGGGCTTCGGGGAGAAGGACATCGACCGGCTGCTGGCCGATCCGGGCATCGTCCGCAACCGCCTCAAGATCGAGGCGACCATCGCCAATGCCCGCGTGCTCGACGGCGGTCTGGACCTCGATGAGCTGCTGTGGTCGTTCGCGCCACCGGCGCGGCCGCGGCCGGCCGAGCTGGCGCAGGTCCCGGCGACCACACCCGAATCGGTGGCCATGGCCAAAGAGCTGAAGCGCCGGGGGTTTCGGTTCGTCGGCCCGACCACGGCGTATGCGTTGATGCAGGCCACCGGGATGGTGGACGACCATGTCGAGGCCTGCTGGGTGCCCCGTCGCAGCTTGTCGGAGGCGTGACGGGCGGGTCTTTCACACCCTCGGGTAGCGATAGGGAACAATAGACATAGTTCAGTTGCAGTTCAGTGCCGTGAGCCGACCCGCTGAGTGGGTGGCTCCGGCCTTGATCCGGGACCGTGGATGCGGTCCGGGCGCGTGCGGAGGGAGCACCCGATGGCGGCGATGAAGCCCCGGACCGGCGACGGTCCATTGGAAGCAACCAAAGAGGGGCGCGGCATCGTCATGCGGGTACCGCTGGAGGGTGGCGGTCGTCTGGTGGTCGAGCTGACCCCGGATGAGGCCGCAGCCCTGGGCGACGAACTGAAGAACGTCACCAGTTAGTTCAGCTGCAGACGCTCCGATAGATGTCGAGCGTCTGCTGGGCGACCTGCATCCAGGAGAATTCCTCGATGCACCGCCGACGGCCGGCCTGCCCGAACGTGCGGGCCTGTTCCGGGTCGCGGACCAACGCGTTGACCGCGTCCGCGAGCCCCGTCTCGAATCCCACCGCGTCCTCGGCGTCGTAGTGCACCAGTAGCCCGGTGTTGCCGTCGTCGACCACCTCGGGGATGCCGCCGACGTCCGAC
>Ga0265327_10000337_pt1 | contig 89213 bp, 81 predicted proteins | sample 41621metaG_FD_202089 | JGI IMG/M metagenome (GOLD analysis project Ga0265327, IMG submission 202089) | Rhizosphere microbial communities from Carex aquatilis grown in University of Washington, Seatle, WA, United States - 4-16-21 metaG | ecosystem: Host-associated > Plants > Roots > Rhizosphere...
CCGCCACATAGACGTGGCAGGTGGCGCAGGCGCAGGCCCCGCCGCAGTCGGCGTCGATGCCCGGGATGTTGTTCTTGATGGCGCCTTCCATGACGGAAAGCCCGCTCTTCACGTCGATGACGTGTTCGGCGCCGTTGTGTTCGACGTAGGTGATCTTGGCCATGCACGCACTCGTCCCGCCCCGGGCGGAAAGCTCCTCTTGAAGTTCACATCTCGGCGGACGCGGGCGCGCCCACCAGGGTCTCGAAAATCGCCGCGGCGCGGTCGATGAAGACCGTCCGCTCCCGGCCAGCCAGGGGCTCGCCCCGGATCAGCCTCTCGACCAGAAAGCCGATGTAGGCCGCCGCCAGAACCCGAGCCCGCGCGTCGGCGTCTTCGCCGCCCAGCCAGTCACGGATCGGCGCCAGGAAGCGCTCCTGCACCGCCAGCCCCAGCATCGGCGCCGTGGTCGGCGAGGTGGCCGCCCGCAGCAGGAACTGGAATCCTTGTGTCCGCTCGTCGCCCACGTCGACGTCGTCGGCCATCAGGGTGGCGATCTCGCGCGGGAAGGTCGCTGCATTCCAGTCGCGCATGCGATCGGAATGGAACATCGCCTTAAGGGCCTCGGTGAACAGGCCCTCCTTGCCGCCGAAGTAGCGCTTGATCAGGGCCACGTCGGCGCCGGCGTCGGCGGCGATGTCGCGCAAGGCCGCGCGGTCATAGCCGGACCGCGCGAAGTGGTCCTTGGCCGACGCCAGGATGGCGGCCCGCGTCGCCTCGGCGTCACGCCGGCGCGGGGCCGCGCGCTCGCGGGTCAGGGTCGTTGCGGCGTTCATGGTCAGGTCGGCCGGAAGCCCATCCCGCTCAGGCGCGAGACGGGATCACCACCTGCATGCTCTCGTAGCCGTGGACGAAGGACGAGAAGCTGCGCACCGGCTCGCCCACCACCTCGATGACCGGGAAGCGCTTGAGGATCTCTTCCCAGATGATGGTCAACTGCATCTCGGCGACGCGGTTGCCCACGCAGCGGTGTACGCCGAAACCGAACGACATGTGCTGGCGGGGACGCTCGCGGTCGATGATGTAGGCGTTGGGGTTCTCGATCACCGCCTCGTCGCGGTTGCCCGAGATGTACCACATGACGACGCGATCGCCCTTGCGGATGGTCTTGCCGCCGATCTCCATGTCGCGCGTCGCCACCCGGCTCATGTGCGCCAGCGGCGTCTGGTAGCGGATGGTCTCGGAGACCATCGGCAGCACCAGCTCGGGGTTGGCGCGCAGCTTGGCGTACTGATCCGGGTTCTTGTTCAGGTGATAGACGCTGCCGGAGATGGTGTTGCGAGTGGTGTCGTTGCCGCCGACGATGAGCAGCACCACGTTGCCGCGATAGATGTCCTTGGACATCTCGCGGGTGTGCGGGTTGTGCGCCAGCATCGAGATGAGGTCGTTGCCGCCCTCGGCGTCGACGCGCTGCTCCCAAAGGGCGTCGAAGGCGGTGAAGCACTCGTTCACGGCCATGGCCTTTTGCGCCCAGCTCTCCACCGGACCGTGGCCGGGCTGGTTCATGATCATGTCCGACCACCAGGGCAGCTTGCGGCGCTGTTCGAAGGGGAAATCGAACAGAGTGGCCAGGGTCATGGCCGTCAGTTCCTTGGAGACGAGATCGACCCAGTCGAACTCGACCCCGATTGGCAGGCTGTCCAGGATCAGGCCGGCGCGCTCGCGCACCACCGGGGCCATGCTCGCTAGGTTGGACGGCGCCAGGGTCGGGCTGACCGCCTTGCGGGCCGGGGTGTGCTCGGGCTCGTCCATGGTGATGAAGCCGGCGCCGCCGCCGCGACGGGGCTCCTGGCCGATGGCGCGCAGGGCCGCTTCCTGCTGGGCGACATTCTCCAGGTTGGCCAAGCCGATGCCTTCGGCCGACGAGAAGGCTTCGTGGTTGGTGTCCACGGCCATGATGTCGTCCCACCGGGTCAGCGACCAGTAGGGACCGAACTCGCTGTCAGGGGTGAAATGGACCGGATCTTCGCGCCGCAGGCGCTCGAACACCGGCCACAGGGTGTCGTCCTGGAAGCGTTCGGTCTTGCCCGGGTTCAGCGCCTCCAGCGGCAGGGCGGCGATGTCCTCGGCGGCAGCCTCGATTTTCACGGCGATGTTCATGGCGTCAGTCCCTGCTGTCGGCGCTCTCTGCCGCCGTGGAGCGCCTGGGCGGGCGTCACATCGGGCGATCGGTCTGGGCGCAACGTGAGATCGACACTGATCCGCGCCAGGACGCATGTCAACTATTGTTGACTTAGCGCCAATCGCCCCGGGACAGACAGCCGACGACAGCGCCGCATCCTCCCGCTGCAATTGTCTCATGGCGCTCCACACGCCTTTTCCGCTCAGAACCTGGCGTTGTTAATTACGTCTCAATGGGTCTGCCGGCGCTATCGGACCACCTTGAGTGGAGCGCTGGAATGCGACTGTCGATCACGCCGGACCTGTCGACCCCGCGCCGCCTCTTGATCCTGGCGATCGGCGTCACGGTGGTCGTCTCCGCCGTCCTGGCCAGCATTGGCCGCGACATCACGTCCAGCCTGGGCGACACGGACGACGCCCTGCGTCTCGTCCAGGTGCGCGAGTTGCTGGCCGGGCGCGGCTGGTACGATCAGTTGGTCACGCGCTTCCAGCCGCCGGCCGGCCTCTGGATGCACTGGTCGCGGCTTCTGGACGGGGCGATCGCGGGGTTTGAGTCGCTGCTGCGACTTGGCCTGCCGGCCCCGACCGCCGAATGGGCCACCCGATTCTTCTGGCCCCTGCTGCTGATCTTCCCTTGCGTCGCGTGCCTGCTGGCCGTGGCCAGGAGCCTGGGCGACCGTTCCGCCGTCCTCATCGCCGCCATCCTGCTGGTGATCGTCTACCAGCCGTACGTTCAGTTCCGGCCGGGACGCATCGATCACCACAACGTCCAGATCCTGCTGGCTATGGCGGCCCTTGCGGCGGCGGTCAGCGCCCGCGAGAGTCTTGGCAGCGCGCTGACGGCCGGCGCCGCATCGGGCCTGGGCCTCGCGATCGGATTGGAAGCCCTGCCCTTTCACGCCCTGGTCGGAGCGGGCTTCGCTGTCGCCCTCCTGCTGGACCGCGGCCAGTGGCGACGCTCAGCCTGCTATGCCGCGGCCCTGACTACGACGACGTGGGCGGCGTTCCTGGCCCAAACGCCGCCGGCCCGGTGGGGACTCTCGTTTTGTGATGCCCTGGGAATAAACCTGGTCGTCGCGGTCTCGCTCGCTGGCCTGGGCCTGATGGCGGCGTCGCTCTGCGCCCGCGGCCGTCGCGTATGGCCGGTCGTCGCGATCCTGGCCGCCACCGGCGGCGTCAGCCTTGGCGCGTTCCTGTCCCTCGATCCTGCCTGTCTGGCCGGCCCACTCGGCGCGGTGGACCCGAGGGTGCGGCCATTCTGGTTCGATCAGGTCCAGGAGTTGCAGACCTGGCCGCGCCACTTCGTTATCGATCGCGGCGCGGCGATCTACCAGCTGGTGACCTTCGCCATGGCCCTGGCCGCCCTTGCCTATCTGGCCTGGAGCAAGAGGCGGACCCACCTGTTCGAGATTGGCCTGGTCGGGGCGAACCTTCTGGTCGCCGGCGCGGCGACCTATGGCGCGTTGCGGATGCAGGATTATCTGTTCTGGTTCTCGTTGCCGGTCATCGCGGCGGCGCTCAGCCGCGTGGCCAGCCGGCGCCTCGACGATCGCCTCGCGCCGACGGTGGCCCTGGCTGTGCTTCTGACGCCGGCTTTTGTCGCGACCAGCGCCAGCGCGGCCGCGGACCTGGCCGACCCGCCCGCGAGAACGCCGCCCGTCGCCGCCGACGCCTGCGCCTCCATCGCGGCCCTGCGCCCCCTCGATCGGTTCCCGCCCGGCCTGGTTCTGTCGGACATCGACCTTGGGCCGCATATCATCGCCAACACCCGTCATTCGGCCGTGGTGGGACCTTACCATCGGATGCCCCAGAGCATCCTCGCCGCCCACGAGGCCCTCTACGGCCCCTCCGCGAGCGCCGAGGCCAGGGTGCGCTCGCTCGGAGCGGACTACGTCGCCGAATGTCCGTCTTCCAAGGCGCCCCTCGTGCGCGGCAGCCTCCGCGACCAGTTGAAGCGACGCCTGATACCGGCGTGGCTCATGCCGCTGTCGGGCGATCGCGATCCGGTTCGGCTCTACAGGGTCCGTCCTCTGACGTGAGCAGACGCGCCGGTCGGGCCTGGGCCCCGGTCCGGCTGGATTCTCCTCTTGCGCTACCCTGGCGGCACGACCCTAAAGTTCCTGAAACGCAAGAGCGTGAGGAGACGACCGTGCGGGACCTGATCATCCGGAATGGCCTGATCGTGGATGGAACGGGGGCGGCGCCCTTCGTGGGCGACATCGCCATCGACGGCGACCGCATCGTCGAGGTTGGCAAGGTCACGGGCCAGGGCCGGCGCGAGATCGACGCGAGCGGCCAGATGGTCACCCCCGGCTGGGTCGACATCCACACCCACTATGACGGCCAAGCCACCTGGGACCCGGTCATGGCGCCCTCGAGTTGGCACGGCGTGACCACCGCCATCATGGGCAACTGCGGCGTCGGCTTCGCCCCCGTCCGGCCCGACCAGCACGACTTCCTGATCGAGCTGATGGAAGGGGTGGAAGACATTCCCGGCTCGGCCCTGGCCGAGGGCATCGACTGGAAGTGGGAAAGCTTCCCGCAATACCTCGACGCCCTGGAGGCCAAGCCGCGGGCCATCGACGTCGGGACCCACGTGCCGCACGGTTCGATCCGCGCCTATGTCCTGGGCGAGCAGTGCAACACCGACTACGCCCCCAACGCAGAGGAGATCGCCGAGATGGCGCGCCTGGTGCGCGAGGGCGTCGCCGCAGGGGCGCTGGGCTTCTCAACCTCCCGCACCCTGCTGCACAAGGACAAGCATGGTGTTCACGTGCCCGGCACCTTCGCCGGCTCGGACGAGATGCTGGCCCTGGGCCTGGCCATGAAGGGGCTGGAGCACGGCGTCTTCGAGATGGTCTCAGACCACCTGGGCGACGAGGACGAGTGGGAGTGGGTCAAGGACTTCGCCCACCAGACCAGCCTGCCCGTGACCCTGGTGGCGACCTCCGCCGGCGCCTACGAGGGCAACAAGATGTACAACATCGCCGAGGAGGCGCGCGCCCAGGGCATGGACATCCGCCCGCAGATCGCCGGGCGCCCCACCGGCATCCTGCACGGCCTGACCTCCAGCTTCCACGTCTTCTCCGGCCACCCCACCTATCGCCGCGAGATCGCCCACCTGCCGCTAGACCAGAAGCTCGAGGCCATGCGCCGGCCTGAGATCCGGGCGGCCCTGCTCGGTGAGGAGAGCGCCATGCGCGCCGGGGCCATGTCGCGAGGGCCCGAGCAGCTGCTGTGGCTGGTCTTCCCGCTGGGCGAACGGCCCAACTACGAGCCGGACCGCGACGACAGCGTGGCGGGCCTGGCCAAGGCCGCCGGCGTCGCGCCGCTGGAGATGATGTACGACCTCCTGCTTCGCGACGGCGGGCGCGAGCTGTTCTACCAGCCGCTGGGCGCCTACGGGTCCTACAACTTCGACTTCTTCCGCAAGAACATGGAGCACCCCAAGGTGCTGTTCGGCCTCTCGGACGGCGGGGCCCACTGCGGGGTGATCGCCGACGCCGGCATGCCGACCTTCATCATCACCTACTGGGGCCGCGACCGCACCAAGGGCGACCGCTTCCCGGTGGAGTTCCTGGTGCGCAAGCTGACCAGCGACACCGCCCGGGCCTATGGCCTGCGCGACCGCGGCGAGATCAAGCCGGGCCTGCTGGCCGACCTCAACATCATCGACTTCGAGGCCCTGCGCCTGTTCCGGCCCGAGGCGGTCTATGACCTGCCCGCCGGCGGCAAGCGCCTGGTGCAGCGGGCCGAGGGCTACCGCTTCACCATCAAGTCCGGCCAGGTCACCTTCGAGGACGGCCGCCACACCGGCGCCCTGCCCGGCTCCCTGGTGCGCGGCGGCCGCGAGGCCAAGATCCTGGCGCAGGCGGCGGAATAGGCGCTTGATGGCCGCGACGTCAGGGGCGTCACACCGGAACCCATAAGCCCGGGAGACGCCGCCATGGCCAACGCCTTTGAGACCGCCTGGACCTGCTTCGAGGTCACCCTCAAGGACCGCGTGGCCCACATCCGACTGAACCGGCCGGACGCCTTCAATTCCATGAACCGCGCGTTCTGGAACGAACTGCCGGCCATCGTGCGCGACATCGACGACAACGCGCGCGCCCGGGCCATCGTCATTTCCTCCACCGGCCGCCACTTCTGCGCCGGCATGGACCTGGAGAACTTCGCCGGCGTCGGGGGCGGCGGCGAGGCGGCCAAGGCCGACCGCTGGACCCTGGCCGAGGCCTCGCGCGGGCACCTGCGCTCGCTGCAGGACGCCTTCTCCTGCCTGGACCGGGCGCGCATGCCGGTGATCGTGGCGATCCAGGGCGGCTGCGTCGGCGGCGGGGTCGACCTGACCAGCGCCTGCGACATCCGCTACGCCAGCGCGGACGCCTTCTTCTGCATCCAGGAGATCAACATCGGCATGACCGCCGACGCGGGCACCTTCCCGCGCCTGTGCAAACTGATCCCCCAGGGCTGGGTGCGCGAGCTGGCCTATACCGGCCGGCGCCTGCCCGCCCAGACCGCGCTGCAGATCGGCCTCGTCAACGCCGTCCTGCCCGACCACGAAGCCGTCGTCGCCCACGCCCTGGCGACTGCCGCCGAGATCGCCGCCAAGGCGCCCCTCGCCGTTGCCGGCTCCAAGGTGATGATCAACTACGCCCGCGAGCACGACACCGAATCGGCGCTGGACTACATCGGCGTCTGGCAGACCGGCATGTTCGCCGGCCCGCACATGGCCGAGACCTTCCAGGCCAAGCGCGAAGGCCGCGAGCCGGTGTTCCCCGATCTGGTTCCGATCCGGCGGGGCATGTAGGCGCCGCGCCGGACCCGGCCCTATGGACATTTTCGTCGGCGGCGGGGGCGACGACCTGAGCTGGCTGGGGCTTGGGGTGGTGCGCGACTACGCGGCCGGCCACGCGGCGCGCACCGGGCGGCCCACGCTCTATATGCCCAACGCGCGGACCTCCCGCCTGCGCCGGGCGCTGGCCCTGGCTGCGCGCCGGGGCGCGTCCGTCAACATCGTGGGGCATAGCTGGGGCGCGATCGACGCCTTCGAGGCGGCGGTGTGGGCGGCGGGGCGCAGCCTGGCGGTCGCCAACCTCGTCACCTTGGACCCGGTCAGCGGGCCATTGCGCCGCCCGTCGGCATGGCGGGGCGGCGCCTTCTGGCTGAACGTCACGCTCGACCCCGCGGCGCCGGACCCCTCCGACCGCCTGACCCGCCGCCGCCCCTTCGCCCACAAGCCTTCGCGCCTGCCCCTGGCCGACGCCGACCTGGCCGTCACCCTGGACGCCAACCACTGGGATGTGGAGACGATGATGCGCCTGTCGGGCGCGCGGGCGCGGATCGAGGGGTGAGGGCGGCGCAGCTGCAGGCGTCGACGCCCGTGGGGGGGGTCCCACGGCAGTAAGCGGACCTGTCGAATGTCTGAAAAGGGTGGCTAGCGGACTGCATCCTGACGAGCGGTCCGCTGAGCGCCCGCATCAGAAGAGCTCGTCAACCCTATCGCCGAGTCCCTGGTACTTACGGTCCAGCAGCCATCCGAGCTTGGCGGGGCTAGACTTGTCATCTCGGACGTAAAGGGGAATGTCGTGCGCCTTCGCCTCTGTGGTGAGAGCAGCCATCGCTCGCTTGTAGTTGTCGAGCTTGTCCAGGAGCACAATGCGACCGTTTGCATTGTCCAACATCGTGGAACGCCACGCCCTCGTCGTCTCAATAATTGTTCGCGATTTCGGCGTGTATGCACTTGTCATGACCGGATATTCGGTCATGATGTACTTTACTTCGTGCCACGCAATCCGCTGAATGACTATTCCAACCCAGCTGCATTTTAGACCATCTTCTTCGATGGTTACCGCACAAATCGACAAAGAAGATTTTATATAGAACCACATTAATATTGCACAAATCGGAATGCCGTATTTTAGAATATCACTCCATTGGCCAGATCTTATTCCATCAAAGATTGCAAATGTCAGCACCAGTAATATAGCATTTGCAACAATCAATACATACGCGACCCAGCCCGTCGGATATCGGAAGGTGCAAACGTGGTCGTTTGACATCCACTGCTCCCATGGCGCGGCGCGTGATTTGTCCCGGGAGGCGCAAATCAAACTTCCGGCTTCGTGGATATCATGCACACGGCAAGACAACTCGTCGATGCGCGTAAGGCTGATGCAATCGGCCAAATTTTATGGTCCTTGGAAGCCACCAGCCCTTGAGCGTCCGCTAAGGGTCGTTTCCATCCGCCACCGTTCGCCCCGAATTCGGACGTTCGCGGCGCGCCGGCCGTCCCTGAACGGCGGCCCCCGAAGGCCCCGCCTGGTGCGGCTAGAGGGACTCGAACCCCCACGGTTGCCCGACGGTACCTAAAACCGTTGCGTCTACCAATTCCGCCATAGCCGCAGGCAGGAGAGCCCTCCTACCGCGCCCGGCCCGGTCACAGCAAGCGACGCGCCCACCGGAGGGTCCTTCTTTCCCTTGCGACCGATCCGGGTAAGTTTCGGCCCCTCGCCTGGGGGATTCCATGAGCTTCATCACCCGCCGCAAGCCGCTTGGCGTTCCGCAACCGCCGCAGGGCGGCGGCGGCCATGGCCTGCGCCGCACCCTGTCGTGGCCGCACCTGGTGGCCCTGGGGGTCGGGGCCATCGTCGGCACCGGCATCTACACCCTGATCGGCATCGGGGCGGGGATCGCCGGGCCGGGCGTGATGCTGTCCTTCGTCATCGCCGGGGCGGTCTGCGCCTTCGCGGCCCTGGCCTACGCCGAGATGGCGACGATGATCCCCGAGGCCGGCAGCGCCTACACCTACGCCTACCACGGCGCCGGCGAGGGCTTCGCCTGGGTGGTCGGCTGGAGCCTGATCCTGGAATACACGGTGGTCGCCGCGGCGGTCAGCGCCGGCTGGTCGGCGTCGGTGTCCAGCCTGATCGAGCAGGCCCACTGGCCGATCCCCGCCGCCCTGCTGGCGGCGCCGGACGCCGGCGGACTGGTCAACCTGCCGGGGGTCTTCATCGCCGTGGTGGTGACCGCCATGCTGCTGGTGGGCACGCGCGAGAGCGCCTGGGTCAACGTCGTGCTTGTGGCGGTCAAGCTGACGGCGCTGGCCGCCTTCATCGGCCTGACCCTGCCGCACTTCCACGCCGAAAACTTCCATCCGCTGATGCCCTTCGGCTTCAACGCCCACGTGGATCCGGACGGGGTCAAGCGCGGGGTGATGGCCGGCGCGGCCCTGATGTTCTTCGCCTTCTACGGCTTCGACGCCATCTCCACGGCGGCCGAGGAAGCGCGCAATCCGGCCCGCGACCTGACCATCGGCATCGTCGGGTCGATGCTGCTGTGCACAGCCATCTACATGGTGGTGGCCGCCGCCGCCCTGGGGGCCTCGCCCTACGACGTCTTCTCCAAGAGCGGCGCGCCCCTGGCCTTCGTGCTGAAGACGCTGCACCAGGACCTGGCCGCCGCCCTGATCGCCGGCGCAGCGGTGCTGGCGCTGCCGACGGTGATCATGGTGTTCATGTATGGCCAGACCCGCGTCTTCTTCGCTATGGCCCGCGACCGCCTGCTGCCGGCCTTCATGGCCGAGATCGGACCGCGCGGGGTCCCGACCCTGGTGACCCTGTTCACCGGAGCGGTGGCGGCGCTGATCGCCGGCTTCGTGCCGCTGAAGGAGATCGCCGAACTGGCCAACGCCGGCACCCTGCTGGCCTTCGTCGCCACCGCCGCCTGCATGATGATCCTTCGCCGCGCCGCGCCGACGGCCGTGCGCCCGTTCCGCGCCCCGGCGCCCTGGCTGGTGGGGCCGGCCGCAATCGGCGGCTGCCTCTATCTGTTCGCCAGCCTGCCGGCCGCCACTATGATCCGGTTCGCGATCTGGAACGCGCTCGGCGTCGGGGTCTACCTGGTCTACGGCCGGGTGAAGAGCCGCCTGGCCCAGGCGGGGTGAGGCGGCGGTCCGCGGAAGAGAGACATCCCCGCCCCTACTCCGCCGTCACCCTCGGCGTCAGTCCCGGGGATGACGATGCACCAAGGGCGGTGGGCTCGTCCCTATGCGACTAGCAGCGCTTGACCCAATGGTGGTGCGTCAGGACCATCTTGCAGGCGCCGCCGCCGGCCGCGGCGTGGTGGTGGCCACGGTGACGGCCGGCGCTGGCCGCGACCGCGCCGTGGTGGTGGCGGCCATGGTGGCGACCGGCCTTCGGGGCCGCCGCCGCGGCATGGTGATGGCCGCGATGCTGCCGGCCCTTGGCGGCCGGGGCGGCGGCATGGTGACCCCGATGACGGCGACCGTGATGCGCCGCCGGCTTGGCGGGGGCGGCCGCATGATGGCGATGGTGATGGGTGCGCGCCTCGGCGGGCGCGGCGACAAGGGACAGGCTCGCTACGGCCAGGGCGGCGGCGATGGCCGTCTTGAAGGTCTTGATCATGCGTCTCTCCTGCGCGGTCCCGCCTCACGGGCAGGGCTCCGGCGCGTCATCGGGCCCGTTCCCACAGTCCTTTCAATACCTCAGGCACCCGCCCCGGCAAGTCCTCACTGATCAGGCCGGGGCCGATGGCCGCACCCGCCGCAGCGTGGATCCAGGCGCCGGCGCAGGCGGCCTCGAAGCTCTCCATCCCCTGGGCCACAAGGCCGCCGATCAGGCCGGCCAGGACGTCGCCGCTTCCGGCCGTCGCCAGCCAGGGCGTGCCGTTCAGGTTCACCGCCGCGCGCCCGTCGGGAGAGGCCACCACCGTGTCCGGCCCCTTCAGCAGCACCGTCGCCTGGGCCCGCCGCGCCGCCGTGCGCGCCGCCGTGATCCGCTCGGGCGCGCCCTTCAGCACGCCCGGGAAGATCCGTTCGAACTCGCCCACATGCGGGGTCAGCACATCGTCGCGGTCGAGCGCCTGAAAGAGTTCTCTGGGATCGTCGCGAAATACGGTCAGGGCGTCGGCGTCCAGCACCAGGGCCGCGCCGGTGCGCGCCAGGCCCAGCACATTCGACAAGGTCGCCTCTGTGATCCCCGCTGCGGGCCCGATCACCACCGCCTCGGCGTTGGCGGCGGCCGCCTCCAGTTCCAGCTCCGTTTCGAAGGTCTTGAGCATCACCGCCTCCAGGTGGGCGGCGTTGACGGCGGCGGCTTCCGGCGGCGACAGCAGGGTGACGAGCCCCGCCCCGGCCCTGAGGCCCGATCGGGCGGCCAGGCGGGCCGCGCCGGTGTTCCACGCCTCGCCGCTGACCACGATCAGCCGGCCGCGGGCGTGCTTGTGGGCGTTCACCTCCGGCCACGGAAAACGACCCAGCCAAAGGTCCGGTGTGTTTTCCCAGAGTTGCGCGGGGGTGGGCCCCAGGCCGATGTCGGCCACCACCACTTCGCCGCAGTACTCCAGACCCGGCTGCAGGGCGTGGGCGGGCTTGCGGCGGTGGAACGTCACGGTCAGGGCGGCGTGGAAGCATTCCTCGCCCACCTTGCGGGCGGTGTCGCCGGAAAGGCCGCTGGGGGTGTCGATGGCCACCACCTTGTGAGACCAGCGCTCCGAGGCCCGCGCCAGGCGCTGAATCTCGGCGGTCAGCGGCCGGTCCAGCCCGGCGCCGAAGATGGCGTCCACCACCAGGTCGAAGTCCGCCGCGCCGGCGTTCAGCAGGCCCACGGGACCCGTCCATCGCCCCGCCGCCGCCAGCGCGTCGGGCGAGCGGGGCGGCGCGGCGGCCTGGACGGTCACGTCCCAGCCCATCTTGGCAAGCACCCGGGCGGTCACATAGCCGTCGCCGCCGTTGTTGCCCGGCCCACACAGCACGACCGTGCGCCTCGGGCTGAACCGCGCCGCGATCGCCTCCGCCGCCGCCGTCCCGGCCCGCTCCATCAGCTCGGTCCCCGGCGTCCCGGCGGCGATCGCCGCCTGGTCCGCGGCGGTCATCTCGGCGACGGTGAGGATCTCGAGGGGGGGCAAGCCTTGGGTCCCTGACTGTGGATGGCGCTTCGGCGGCAATCTAGGGGCGCCCGCCGGCCAGGGCCAGCGGGCTGCGGCCTAGAGAACGCCGGTAACGGCCTCCGGGCCCCGCTCCACCAGGCGAAGGGCGCCGTCCTGCAGGCGGAGGGTCGTACGCGAGGTGTGGTCGGGGCGGAAGACGATCACCTGGTCGAGGCCTTCCAGGTGCGAAACAACGGCGTTGATGGCCACGAAATGGCTGAACACAGCCGTCCCCGGCAGGCCCGCCACGGCGTCCGCCACCTCGCGGCGCCAGGCGTCATAGTCGAGGTCGCCCTTGATCTGGCCCCAGGTCCCCTCGAAGGCCGCGCGCAGCCAGGCCGGGCGCTCGGCCAGGGTCAGGTTGGCGGGGGTCGGGATCTCGCCCACGGCCGGGATGATGGTCACGTCAACCCCCAGGGCGTCGGCGAAGGGCTGGGCGGTCTCGCGGCAGCGCTTGAGCGGCGAGCTGACCACCCGGGTTGGGCGCTGATCCGCCGGCAGGGCCAGCAGGGCCTGCGCCGCCGCGCGGGCCTGGGCATGGCCTGTCTCGTCCAGGCCGGGATCGTCGTCATCGCCCCAGGCGGCCGCCGGTTTGCCGTGTCTGATCAAATAGATATTGCTCATAATTCAATCCACGATGAAAAGATTTCGCACGCCATCGCCCATCGGGCCCACTGTCCCGGCGCGGCCGATCTGCTCCGACGATTCCATGGCCTTCAGACTAGCCTCGTCGTTTGGCGTATTCGCGACAAAGCGTCGTCCGTGGTCGTCTCGTCCGACCACGATGCCCATGCGATAGCCGTCGCGGCTGTGGACCACGGTGTAGGTCTCCACGACGCCGCGCCCCTCGGGATGCTCATTGACCTCGGGATGCGGCAGGGCGTCGATGCGGCGTTGCAGCACCGCCGGATCCTCGCGCCGCCAGGTGTCGCGCTTGGGCGAGGTCGACCAGACGCCGACCGACTGCTTGGTCAGGTACCAGCCGTTGGCGGTGGTCAGGCCGTATGTCCCCGGCCGCGCCCGCAGGCGCTGAGCCATCGAGACCACCCCGTGCATGGCGTAGTTGTTCCCCGGCCCGCCGAAATAGGGCAGCCCGCCGGTCACCGTCAGGCCACGCGGGTCGTCCAGCGCCAGGCCCAGCTCCTCGGCCCCCACCTCGACCGCCGAAGGGAAGCAGGAATAGAGATCGAACAGGGCCATATCGGCCAAGCCGACGCCGGCCATCTCCAGGGCCCGCTGGCCGGTCCAGCGCATGGCAGGACTGGAATGGAAGTCCTGCCGCTCGAGCACGTGCCAGATGTCGTGGGCGTCGGCGCAGCCGTGCAGGTAGACCCAGCGGTCCTCCGGCACGCCCAGCTCGCGGGCCTTGCGCACGCTGGCGATCAGCACCCCGGCGCCCTGGTCCACCTGCATGATGGCGTTGAGGTACTTGGGGTAGGGATAGCTGACCATCCGGTTGTCGGCGGTGACGGTGACCAGTTCCTCGGCCGAGCGGCGGACCGGGAACCAGGCCTCGGGATTGGCCGCCGCCACATCGGTGAAGGGCGAGAACAGCCGGCCCAGCCGCGCCTGGTGGTCGGCCAGGCTGCGCTTGTCGCGGGCGCGCAGGGCGTTTTCGAACAGGGGATAGGTGTTGACCGGCAGGCCGAGGCCATGGGCGTCCTCGTGGGCCGAGGTTCCCGGCCGCCCGTCGCCGATCCGCATGGGCGCCTCGGCGGCCTCCTCGCCATAGCCCTCGAAGCCGAGGCCGGCCTTCAGGCGCTTCATCACCGAGCCCAGGTATTCGGCCCCGACCGCCAGGGCGAGGTCCGCTTCCCCGGCCGCGATCCGCTCGGCGATGGTGTTGATCAGGTGCTGGGAGCTGTTGCCGCCCATCTGGGTGTAGGCGCTCCAGCGCGGCGCGGCCCCCAGCCGGCGGGCGAGGCTGGCCGGCGGATTGGCCAGGCGCGGCACGGGCAGGCGCGCCAGCGCGCCTTCGGCGTCAATGGCGAAGCCGACGACGCCCAGCGTATCCAGCCCCGCCAGGGCGCCCTCCCCCAGGCCAGCGTCGGCAGCCGCCGATTTCGCCACAATTTCAATCATCGCCAGCGGCGTCGGGACCTCGGCCAGGGGACCGCGGAACGTCCGCTGCGCCACGCCGATCAGCACGGGCGTCGTTTCAAGCATGTTACAGGGCCTCCCAATGCGCCGCGCCGGGCGATCCTTAAGGCCGTGACCGCCGTTCACAAGCGCTTTGCGGCGCTGCACTCATCTTGGGCGCCAGGCGCCTGAAAATTCAGCGCCGATATGGCGCACCCCTGATTGACGGCGCCGCCCGGCGCGTGGCTCTTGTGCCCGCGAACCGCGACATGCTGGGTCGCGGCGAAGTCAAAAGCGGTGTCCGAACGGGCCCGAACAGGGTGTCTGGTCAGTCCATGAAGAAGATCGAAGCGGTCATCAAACCCTTCAAGCTGGACGAGGTGAAGGAGGCCCTGCAGGAGCTGGGCGTCCAGGGCATGACCGTGCTCGAGGCCAAGGGCTATGGCCGCCAGAAGGGACATACCGAGCTCTACCGCGGCGCCGAGTACGTCGTGGACTTCCTGCCCAAGATCAAGATCGAGATCGTCCTCGCTGACGACCAGCTGGAACCGGCGCTGGAAGCGATCCAGGCCGCCGCGCGCACCGGCCGCATCGGCGACGGCAAGATCTTCGTGTCCGAGATTACCGAAGTCGTCCGCATCCGCACCGGCGAGTCCGGCGCCACCGCCATTTGAGCCGGCCGATCCAGCCGTCCTCAATCGAACTCTAGAAGGGGATCATTCAAACCATGCCTACGCCCAAGGACATCCTGGCCCAGATCAAGGAGAAGGAGGTCAAGTACGTTGACGTCCGCTTCACCGACATCCGCGGCAAGCTGCAGCACGTGACCTTCGACATCTCGCTGGTCGACGACGACTTCCTGTCGGACGGCACCATGTTCGACGGCTCGTCCATCGCCGGTTGGAAGGCCATCAACGAAAGCGACATGAAGCTGCGGCCGGACCTCAACACGGCCTACATCGACCCCTTCTACCAGCAGACCACGCTGTGCCTGACCTGCGACGTCCTCAACCCGGACACCAACGAGCCCTACAACCGCGATCCGCGGTCGATGGCCAAGAAGGCCCTGGCCTACACGGCCGCCGCCGGCGTCGGCGACACCGTCTTCTTCGGCCCCGAGGCCGAGTTCTTCGTGTTCGACGACGTGCGCTGGTCCACCGCCCCGCACGACACCGGCTATTCCTATGACTCCGTCGAGCTGCCGGTGAACACCAACCGCGAATACCCCGAAGGCAACATGGGCCACCGCCCGGGCCCCAAGGGCGGCTACTTCCCGGTCAACCCGATCGACTCGGGACAGGACCTGCGCGGCGAGATGCTGGCGGTGATGGCCGAGATCGGCCTCGACGTCGAAAAGCACCACCACGAAGTGGCGCCGGCCCAGCACGAGCTCGGCCTGAAGTTCTCCGACCTGATCACCATGGCCGACCGCCTGCAGCTCTATAAGTACGTGGTGCAGAACGTCGCCGCCGCCTACGGCAAGACGGCCACCTTCATGGCCAAGCCGATGTTCGGCGACAACGGCTCGGGCATGCACGTCCACCAGTCGATCTGGAACAAGGGCAAGCCCCTGTTCGCCGGCGACAAGTACGCAGGCCTCTCCCAGATGTGCCTCTGGTACATCGGCGGCATCATCAAGCACGCCAAGGCCATCAACGCCTTCACCAACTCCACCACCAACAGCTACAAGCGCCTGGTGCCGGGCTATGAAGCGCCGGTGAAGCTGGCCTATTCGGCCCGCAACCGCTCCGCCTCGATCCGCATCCCGCACGTGGACAGCCCCAAGGGCAAGCGCATCGAAGTCCGCTTCCCGGACCCGATGGGCAACCCCTACCTGGGCTTCACCGCCATGCTGATGGCCGGCCTCGACGGCATCGAGAACCAGATCGATCCGGGCGGCCCCGCCGACAAGAACCTCTATGACCTGCCGCCCCGCGAGCAGAAGAAGGTTCCGGAAGTCTGCGGCTCGCTCAAGGAAGCCCTCGACAACCTCGACAAGGACCGCGCCTTCCTCAAGAAGGGCGGCGTCATGGATGACGACTTCATCGACAGCTACATCGAGCTGAAGATGGAAGAGGTCATGCGCCTGCAGCTCCACCCGCACCCGGTGGAATTCGACATGTACTACAAGTGCTAGCAGCGCTTTCCTGATGTGAAATCGAGGGGCCGGGCGGCGAAAGCTTCCCGGCCCCTTGTCTGTCCGGCCCCCGGTTGGACACCCTGGTCCGCCGCGCCTAAGCTCGGCCTTTCTGGATCGGGGGCGAAGCATGCGTCTGGCGGCGATCTGGGCGGCGATGCTCCTCCTGGCCCTGCCGGGGGCCGCCGCCCGCGCCGACCCGCCCAGTCCCAGCGCCAACCCAGCGGTCCCCGACCTCATGTCGGCCCTCACCAGCGTGCCCGTCGATCCCGGCGTGCTGGAGCCGCTGATGGAGCCCGGACGCTCGCGGGCCCAGGCCGTCTGGGCGGCCCGGCAGGCCGACGAGAGCCTGGCCGCGTTGCGCGCCGCCGCCGCCCGCGGGCCCGGGCCGGACTATGACGCCGCCCTGGCCGTCTATGCCGACGACCGGGCGCGAGCCCTGGAAGCCATCCGCGTGGCCGGAACCAACGACCCCACGGTCAACGCCACCCACGAGGCCTGGAAGACCGCCCACTTCGGCATGGAAGACCTCGAGCGCGCCGGCGCGGCGGCGGACGTCCTGGCCGCCGCCCAGGCCCGTGACCAGGCCGCCGCTGCCGCGGAATCCGCCGCCAGGGACGCCGCCCCGGGCAGGATCGCGGCCGAACTCGCCGCCGAGGGACGCCCCTTGCCGGACCCCGTCGACCCGGCCCTATGGGCCAGGGGACAGGCGGGGCCTCAGACCCCGCTCCAGCTCGACGCCCTGCCGCCCGCCGCCGCCGTGGCCCAGACGAACCGGCGTCTCGACTGGACCGCCCGCCGCGCCCAGGAGAGCCTGGCGGCCATGCGCGCCGCCGGCGCGGTGGGGCTGACGGTGGGCTACCTGGCCCGTCGCTACGCCTACTATCAGGATCGCGAGCCGGCGCTGTACCTGGCCCGGGATCTCGCCGACCGCGACCCAGAGGTCATCCGCCTGAAGGCGGCCTGGGAACGGGCCGGCGTGGACGCCCGGACTAAGGAGGTCAGTCCGGCCGCCACCGACGTCCAGGTCGCCGACGCCAAGGCGCGCCAGGAGACGGCCTACCTGGCCTGGGACAGCGGCCGCGCCGCCGCCGGCGACCGCATCCTGGCCGCCCATGGCTTCAGCCTGCCGGACCCGCTCGCGCGCGAGCAATGGGCCAAGGGCCAGACGGAAGCCTGGCCCGTCATTCCGACCCCGCCGGCCGTCTTCGGGATCACCACCGCCCTCTTCCCGCGCGCCCCCTGGCAGGTGGAGCTGCAATGGGTGGTGGCCCACCCCCTGCCGGAGACGCAGCTGCATGCCTGCGGCGGCGCTCTGATCCGCCCGGGCTGGGTGCTCACCGCCGCCCACTGCGTGTGGGATCGCGACCGCGGCAAGCTGTGGGGGACCGGCGACCTGCGCGTGCGCGCCGGCGCCAATGCGCTGTCGGGCCCTATGCAGGCCTATGCCGTCCAGCGCATCTATGTGCCGCAAGGTTCGCGGCGCGACGGCGGGCGCAAGTACATCCTCTCCGACGTCACCCATCCGGCCGAGAACGACATCGCCCTGGTGCGCATAGCCGCCCCCGCGCGGCTGGCGCCGACCGTCGCGGCCATCGCCCCGGCGCCGCCCGGCTTCGACCCCGCCGGCAAGCCGGTGACGGTTTCCGGTTGGGGAGCGACCGTCTCGCGCTCTTTCGGCGACCAGCTGGCCGCGACCGGCCACCTCGACATGAGCCCGGACCTGCGGATCGCCGACCAGTCTCCCATCGCCAACAGCGACTGCGCCCAGCAGATCACCGAGCGCATCCGGGCGGCCTATCCCGGCGCGCCGCCGGTGACCTTGCCGCAGACCGCCATGTGCGCGGGCTCGCCCTACAGCGGCACCTGCACAGGCGACAGCGGCGGTCCGCTGGTGGCCCACAGCGGCGACCCGCGCCAGGCCGCGCCCCAACGCGACCGCCCGGTGCTGGTAGGCGTGGTCTCCTGGGGCGCGGGGTGCAAGGGCTTCTCCGTCTTCACCCGGGTGTCGGCCTTCGACCGCTGGATCGCCGACACCATCGCCTACGATGAGAAGACCCATCCGCCGCGGCGCTCCGCCCGTCGCTAGGCCTCCGCCGTCCGTAACCGTGTTATGCAACCACCGGCCCGGGCGACGGGCCGACAGGGACCCAAACAATCCATGGACCAGGGCGGCCGGCCAGGACCCGCGGGCAAGCGCCTCTTCCTCAGCTACGCCAGCGCCGACCGCGCCCGCGTGGCCCCGATCGTCGCGGCGCTGACGGCCCAGGGATATACGGTCTGGTGGGATCGACAGATCGCCGGCGGCTCGGCCTACGCCCGCGAGATCGAGGCCGCGCTGAAGGGCTGCGACATCGTCCTGGTCGCCTGGTCCGCAGTCTCCGTGGATTCCGACTGGGTCCGCGACGAGGCCGCCTACGGCCGCGACCAACGCCGCCTGGTCCCCCTGCGCCTCGACCACGCCGAACCGCCACTGGGGTTTCGCCAATACCAGCTCGTTTCCTTCGCAGGCTGGAAGGGCGATCCGGAGGCGCCCCAGGTCCATCAGTTGCTGGAGGCCCTCCAGACGCCCAGGGCCGGGTCGGGCCCGGCGCCTTACGCCGCCCCGACGTCGCTGGAGACGATCGGCCGCCGGCTGCTGGACCGCCGCGCCCTGATCGCCGGCGGCGCCGTCCTGGTTCCCGCCGCCGCCGGGGCCTGGTGGTTTCTCGGCCGCGCCGGCGCCGCCCCGGCCCACAGCATCGCCGTCCTTCCCTTCGCCAACCTGAGCAACGATCCGGCCCAGGACTACTTCTCTGACGGCCTGTCGGAAGAGCTGATCGACACCCTGGCGCGCCTGAGGCCGCTGGAGGTGGTGGGCCGAACCTCCGCCTTCCGCTTCAAGGGCAGCAAGGAGGGCGCGCGCCAGATCGGCGCCAAGCTCGGCGTCAGCCACCTGCTGGACGGCGCCGTCCGCCGCGACGGCGCCACCGTGCGCGTCTCGACCCAGCTCGTCGACGCCCCCACCGGCTTCGAGCAGTGGTCCCAGAGCTTCGACCGGGACATGAAGGATATCCTCGCCGTCCAGAGCGAGATCGCCCAGGCCGTGGCCCGGGCGCTGGAGGTGCGGCTGCTTGGCTCGGACATCGCGGCGTTCAGCCTGGGCGGCGCGTCCAGCGCCGACGCCTACGACGATTATCTGCGCGGCCGGCGGCTGTTCGACGCCGGCGGATCCGAGGCGGTCTATCGCCGGGCCCTGGCGCGCTTCGACGCCGCCATCGCCCGCGACCCGGGATTCGCCGGGGCCCACGCTGCGCGCGCCCGCGCCCTGCTGGTCCTGGCCAACGAATACACCCCGCCCGCCGGCCTCCGCGCCGGCTTCGACGCCGCCCTGGCCGCGGCCCGCCAGGCAACGGCCCTGGCCCCGGACCTCGCCGAGGCGCAGGCCGCCCTGGCCGGGGTTCTGGCCAGTTCGGGGCGCGACACCGCCGGCGCCCGGGCGGCCTGGGCCAGGGCCATGGCGGCCGGTTCGGGCGAGGCCGACATCCTGACCCGCTTCGGCCAGTTCAGCTGCGAGATCGGCGACTTCGCCGCCGGCCTGCCCGCCGCCCGGCGCGCCGCTGTGCTCGACCCGCTGAATCCGCGCGTCTTCCGCTCGCTCGGCTACGCCCTGTTCGGGGCCCGCCGCTGGGCCGAGTCGATCAGCGCGATGCGCCGGGCGCTCGATCTCAGCCCCGGCGCGGAAGGCGCCCACGCGGCCATCGGCGACGCCCTGCTGCTGCAGGGGAACGCCGCCGGGGCCAAGGCCGAGTACGACCGCGAACCCCTTGCGTGGCTGCGCCTCACCGGCCAGGCCATCGCCCTGCAGCGCTTGGGCGACCGCGCCGGCGCCGAAGCGGCCTTGGCGGCCCTGGCCGCCGATCCGCACGGCGCGACCCTCTATCAGCAGGCCCAGGTGCTGGCCCAATGGCGCCAGCCCGACCGCGCCCTGGCCGCTCTGGCCGCCGCCGCCAAGGCGGGGGACCCGGGCGTCGTCCTGGCCCGCACCGACCCCATGGTCGGCCCGCTGCGGAGCGATCCGCGGTTCGCGGCCTTCCTCGCCGGACTGGGCAGGGCCTCGACGGTCGCCGCCGCCGCTCCCCCGACCTAGCTTGACCGAACACGGTCACAGGTCCAGCGTCCTCCCAGCTCAACCGGGGGATCCCAATGACCAAGGTGAAGATCACGGGCCTGGCCCTGGCGCTGCTGGCGTCGGCGGCGCTGGCCGCCTGCAACAAGCCTGCGACGTCCGCCGCCTCCTCTTCCGCCGCCGAGACCTCGGCCGCCCCGGCCGCCAGCGCGGCCGCGGACAGCGCCGCGACCCCGGCGACCTCGGCCGCGCCCGGCGCCGGCGACCAGGGCAACCCGCACCCGCAGTAGGGCGCGCCCTACTCCGCCGATCGCGGCTGAATCTCTCGGTACCAGGCAAGCTGCTCGCTGGTGGCCAGCAGCTTGCCGTCTCTGCGCCAGTAGCTGGAGCGCTCGTCGGACGCGCCGCCGCCGCCGACCCGGCCCTCGCATTCCACCAGGATGTAGTCGTCGCCCACCGCGGCGATTTCCTCGACGGTGGCGTGCAGATAGGCCGTCAGCGACAGGGTCGTGGTCATCACCGAGCCCAGGGCGTACATCGCCCGCGGCGCGGAGTTGTCGGTGATCATCCCGAGCAGGGCCTTGTCCAGCGGGCCGTTGCGCGAGCGCACCCAGGCCAGCGACCGCGAATCGCCGCTGGGCCGGGGCGGAAAGCCCTCCAGGGTGCGGCGCTCGAAGGCCTGGGCGCCGAAGTGCTGCATCCCGCCCGGCGGCTCCGGACTGGGAAGGGTCTCCGGCGGCGGGGCGTCCGGCATGCGGGCGAAGGCGAAGTCAGGTGTGCTCGGCCGGCGGGCCAAGGTCACCATGCCGTGCACGCCCACATCGTCCGATCCGGCGGGGCGCAGCTCAACCTCCCACACCCCGATGGAGCCGCCCTGGCGCAGGCGTCGGGTGCGCACGTCGAGCTCGCCCGAGGGCAGGCCCGAGGCGTAGGTCAGGGTCAGCGATAGCGCCTCGCCCACCGCCTCCGGCTCGGCCTCCAGCACCCGGATGCACAGGCCGATGGCGTAGCCGCCCCACAGGCCGCCGCCCGGATTGCGCCACTCCGGGCCGGCGTAGGTCGTCCACCGGCCCGGCGACAGGCGGGTGAGGATCATGGAATGGGTGTCGGTCGCGCTCATATCCGCCTTCTACCCAGCCGCCCCCGGGTCACGGAAGCCCCCGGCGACGCTTAGCCTCGCCGCCCTTGATCTGAAACAAGGACGACGGTCCGCCGTCCGGCTAGGCAGGGCCGGCAAGATGGAGGTCAGGATGCTCGGCTTCGTGATCCGCGCCGCTTCCGCGGCCATATCGTTCGCCGCGGCCGGCGCCTCAGGCGCCGTCCTGCTGATCGTCTCGCAGAACCCGGCGGCGGAAACGGCGGTGGGCGCCTGGGTGTTGCTCAGCCTCCTGCTGGTCGCCGTCCTATCCGCCGTCGCCTTCTCCCTCAGCCTCGCGCAATGGGTGCGTCGCCGCACCGGGGTGGACTGAAGTCTCGACCGGCCGCGATTCGGGCGGCGCCGAGACCCCTTCAGGCGCGCTGGACCTCGATGTTGCCGCTGACGCTCTCGAGGCGCAGGCGGACGGACTTTTCGCCGGGGCCGGGCTCGCCGGCGCTGTCCAGGTCGGAGCGCACCTTGCCGCTGAGGGTGGAGAGATCCAGCCAGGCTGACGAGCCGCTGGCGACGCCGACGCTCAAGGAGCCCGACACGGTCCGCGCCTTGACCTCACCGTGGTCGGCGCGACGTACGTGGATGCGGCCGGAGGCGGCGAAGGCTTCGAGACTGTCGCCGGCGGCGGCCACCTCGATGTTGCCCGAACCCGTGGTCAGGCGCGCCTCCCCCGCGGCGCCGGCCAGCTCCGCGCTGCCCGAGCCGGTGACCACCCGGGCGTCGCCGCCCACCTGGCCCAGCACCACCCGGCCGGAGCCGGTCTTGACGTCGGCCGCGCCAGCGGCGGAGTCGACGGTGATGTCGCCCGAGCCGGTGCGCACATGGGCCGCGGCGGCCTGCGCGACATGGATGGCGCCCGAGCCGCTGGCGGCGCGCACGTCGCCCAGTCGCCCCTCGGTCTCGATCCGGCCCGAGCCAGTGGAGACATTGGCGTCGCTGCCGGCCGGCACGCGGATGGTCGCCTCGATGGCGCCGCCGATGCCGAAGAAGGCCAGGCCATGCTTGCGGACCAGCACCACCACCTCGTCGCCGCGCTGGGCGACCTCGGCCTCGGCGATCCAGGCGGCCGCGATGGGATCACCGCGCAGGGGAACCAGGTCCACCGTGGTCTGGGCGACGTCGGCGGCGATCACCCGCACACGCCCCTTGGGGATCTCGACGCGCAGGCGGATGGCTTGGGGGGTCTCGAAGGTGTGCATGACAGCGGTCCTTTGCGGTCAGCGCGCCCAGCCCTGCACGCGGCGGCCGGGGCCGTGGCGATGCTGGCTGGAGCCGGGGGAAGTGGAATCGTCCTGGGCGGCGGCGCGGGCGGCGGCCACCAGCCAGGTGTTGAGGGACTGCCCGCGCCGGGTCGCCAGGACCTCGGCCCGCGCCTTCAGGGCCTCGGGAATGCGCAGGGTGATGCGCGCCAGGGCGTCGCCGTCCTCGGCCGAATCGGCATCGACCGGCGTCGACGCCTGTCGGGGCGATGCCAGGGACCGGTCGGCTTCTGGCGCCTGCACCTGGAAGACCGGCTCACGGCCCTCCATCCGCACGGTGATGGCTACCCCAGGCAGTTCGGCGGCGATCTCGTTGGCGGCCTGGGACAGGGCGTCCAGTAGGGCGAGGCGCAGGGCGGGATCCAGGGCCAGCAGCAGGCGCTCGGCGGCTTCTTGCACCTCTTCGCCGCCGACGTGCGCGGCTCGAGCAAGATCCTGGCTCAGGGCATTGATGACGGGTGTGATGTCCATGGGCGCCGATATGACACCATTTTGGTGTCATGGCAACACCATGACGACACCTCGCGGCGCCGCGCCCGCTCAGGCCCGCCCGGTCACCACGATCAGGGGGTCGCTGCCCCATCCGTCCCGAAGCCGCCGCGCCGCCACGTCCCCGAACCCGGCGCGGTCCAGATACATGCTCACCAGACGCGCGTGGTCGTCGTCGTCCAGCGACAGCCACAGCCGCACGGCCTTGGTGGGAAAGCAGCGGTTGGAGAAGCTGATGACGATGAGGCCGCCGGGCTTCAGCACCCGGCGCACGTCCCGCAACGTCGTCACAGGCCGGGTCAGGTACTGCACGCCCACGCAGATCAGCGCCGCGTCGACGCTCGCGTCGGCCAGGGGCAACGCCGGATCGGCGTTGATGTCCTGGATGAACCAGCGGGCCAGGCGTGGATTGGCGGCCAGTTCCTCGGCGTTCATGCCGTGGCCGATCACCTCGGCGAAGTCCATTTGTGGTGGCAGGTGACTGATCCAGCTCGACATCAGGTCCAGCACCACCGTCCCCGGCGACAGCACCTCGCCATAGAAGGCGGTCAGGGCCGCGATGGCCGCGTCGTCGATGTGGGTCTCGAAGCGCGGCTCGACGTAGAAGTCCCGGTCGTCGTCAGGGTCCTCCTTGGCGAAGGCGTTGGGGGGCAGTCCGGGCAGGTCGGTCATGACGCCAGGAGACAACGCCGGCTTGCCGCTAGCAACCGGTCATGACGCGCCCGCCGACCGCAGGTTGGTGAACAGCGTTCTGGCGTCGTGCGACGCCGCCACATAAAAGCTTCATCCACGCGGGACAGATTCAGCCAAGACTCAGGGAAAACGCCTCATGCACCGCCGCCTCTTCCTGACCGCCCTCGCCGGCGCCGCCGCCGCGCCCACGGCCCTGCTGGCCGCGCAGAAGGAGCCGGTGAAGCTCGCCAAGGCCTATCCGTTCCTTGAGCTCTACCTGAAACTGCCCGCCGCCGAGCGCAGCCGCTTTGCGGTGGTCTACTACATGACCCGCGACGGCAAGCCGGCCGCCGGCCTGCGCGGATGGATCGTCGACGCCGCCGCCAAGATTCCGGTCAGCTGGGCCGCCGACGGTCGGGCGCTGCAGCTGCCGACGCTGGCTCAGGCGCAGGGTTCGGCCACCATCCAGTTCGACGTTCCCGACGACGCCGCCCTCAAGCCGCGGCTGGAGTTGCATCCCCTGATGGCCGCCGCCGCCCAGGTCGACGCGGTCGCGCTGCAGGCGTCCATCACCCAGGCCGGCGCGGCGGTGAAGAAAATGGCAGGACCGATGGCCATGATGGCCCCCAAGATCAGCGCCGCCCAGTTCCCCGGTGCGCCCTCGGGCCAGGCCATGCTGGCCACCGGCAAGGCCCTGCCTCTGCCCGCCGGCAAGTTCGGCCCGCTCTACGATCCGGGCAAGGAGCCGGGCGCGCGCACCATCACCCTGGCCCGCGCGCCCTCGCGCATCCTGCTGACGCCCTCGGCCTGAGCCGCACCCCTGCGGGGAAAGGGGTCGGCGCCACCTGCGGGTGCTTGACCCAGGTCAAGGCCCGGCCAAGTCTGCCGTGGCGTTCTCGGACCGACCATCATGGGGGTGATGGCCCGGACGCCGACGAGGGGACATGCACAGCCGGCTGAAGCCCGTCGACGTCTTCGTGGGCGTCAACGTCCTGTTGCTCGCCGCCGGCAGCGCGCTGTTCATGGCGCAGCGGTTGAGCGGCGCCGAGGCCCGCTCGAACCTGGCGGAGATCCTGGTCTATGTCCTGACCATCGCCGCGGCCATCCTCGCCGGCTGGCGGCGAATGCGCCGCGCCGCCCTGCCGCTGACCACCCTGGGCGCCATGCAGCTTGGCATCCTCAGCGCCTTCGCCGGCGGGGTCGTGCACATCCATGGCGTTCGGCTCTATGACACCACCCTGCTCGGCCTGCCGTTCGACAAGTGGGTGCATGGTCTGAACGCCGTGGCCGGCATGGCCTTCACCCAGGCCCTGCTTCAGCCGGCTCGCGGCGTCGTGCCCCGGGGCCTGGCTATCTTCCTCATCGTCCAGGGCTGCGGCGCCATCGTCGAGGCTATCGAATATGTCTGCCAGGCGCTGATCCCCAACACCGGCGTCGGCGGCTACGACAACAACATGCAGGACATCCTGGCCAACCTTGGCGGGGGCCTGATCTATCTCGTGGTCCATGCCGGCGCGGCCGTCCTCTCGCGGATCGTCTCGCGGCGGGTCCCCGCCGGATGACGTCGCCATCCGCCCGCCTGACGGTGGCGCCCATCTGGGGCCTGGCCGAGGTCGCCGCGGCGGGCGGCCTGTTGGTCTTCATGCTGTGGGGCGTCGGCCCGCGCATCGCGGCCGGCGGCAGCCTCACCCTCGGCCTGTTCTGGGCCGCCTTCGCCCTGCTGGCCGTCCTCGTGGCCTGGCTGTCGCCGATCATCCTCCACGCCGATCCCCCCGCCCTGCGAGGCTGGGGCCGCAGCCGAGGGGCCCGGGACCCTGGCGCGATCCTCAACGCCTGGCCGCGCTACGCCCTGCTGACCCTCATCGGCGTGGCCGTGATCGTCGCCCTGGCCGCCCTGAGCGACCCGGGGTTCGCCCGTCACATCGCCTGGGGCGACGCGGCGGTGAAGCTGGCGGTCTATCTGGTCTCCGGGACCCTGCAGGACCTGGCCGTGTTCGGCTTCGCCCTGACCCGGCTGCGCACGGCCCTGGCGGCCGGGATGGGCCCGACCTGGCCGCCGGCGCGAGCCCTGACGACGCTGACGATCGCCGCCATCTTCGCCGCCGCGCACGCCCCCAACTGGCCCTTCGCCATCCTGGTGTTCGCCGGCGGGGCGGCCCTGGCGTGGCTGTTCTGGTCCCGGCCGAGCGTGCTGATGGCTGGGGCCAGCCACGCCGTGCTGGGCACGGCCCTGTACGCGGCGCTGAAGCTGAACATGCGCATTGGCCCCTTCTACGCCCATCCCCAGGGCCACATCCTGCGCCATGTCCTGCCCTTCATGGCGCCGATCGCCGAACGGATCGGCTGGTGAGCGGCAAGATCGCCAGAGCAGGGCGCCGCGCGGGACCGGGGTGGCGCGTCACCCTGCTCGATCTCTATCTGGCGCGCCTGCTGGCGGCCCGCCTGGCGCTGGGCATGACCCTGGTGTTCACGGTCATGATGCTGGAGCGGGCCCTGCGCCTGGCGACCCAGATGGCCGCCGGCGGCGCCCACATGGGCTACCTGCCGGCGATGATCTGGAACCTGGTCCCGCACTATGTGGGCCTGGCCCTGCCCGCCGCCTTTCTCATCGGCCTCCTGATGACCGTCTCGCGGCTGGAGGAGGGCCTCGAGATCGAGGCCATGCTGGCGGCCGGCATCTCCCTGCGCCGGATACTCACCGTGCTGGTCACCGCCGGAGTCGTGGTTGGCGCCGCCGGCCTGGTGGTGATCGGCTGGCTGGAGCCGCACGGCCTCTACGGCTACCGCAGCGCCCGCGAGGCGGCCCTGCGCGCCGGCTGGACGGCCCGCGCCCAGCCCTGGGCCTTCCAGGGCCGCGGTGGCGACGTCACCCTGACGGCCGACGGCGCGGACCCTGGCGGTCACGCCCTCACCGGCGTCCTGATCGTGAGGCGCGCCGCCTCGGGCGCTGAGAGCGTGCTCACCTCCGGCCAGGCGACGCTGCGCCTCGGCCCCGACGGCCGCACCGCGACCCTCGACGCCGGCCGGGGGCGGTTCCTGGTCGACCGTCCGGGTCGGACGGCATCCTCCGGGGCCTTTGACGGCTACAGCCTGTCCGACCCGTTCCCGCAGCGCGACGCCCCGACCGTGCGGGGCGCGGTCGCCGCCGAGCTGACCCTGGACGAACTGGCCCGAGACCTTCGGCCGGCCGACCGCCGGGCGGAGTTCTGCGCGCGCGTCGCCTGGGTGCTGTCGGCGGTGATGGCGCCGTTCCTGGCCCTGCCCATGGCCCTGGCCGGCCGCCGAGGCAGGCCGCTGCTGGGCATGCTGGTGGCCGGCGTCCTGACCATGGGATTCCACCTGCAGCTTCGCCTCGTCCAGAGCCTGGGCGCACAGGGGCGGATCGAACCCGTAGACGCCACCCTGGGCGCCTTCGCCGTCGCCCTGCCCCTGCTGGCCTGGCTGTTCCTCTCGAACCGGCGGCTGCTGGGGGACACGCCCCTGGCGCGGTTCCTCCGGCGCCTGCAGCAGGTCCTGGCCCCGCCGCGCCCGCCGCCGACGCTCGACGCCAGGGCCCACGCCACCATCGCCGGCTATGTGCGCCGAAGCCTCTTCGTCTCGATCCTCTGGGTGGCCCTGGCGATGGTCAGCCTGCTGGGCATGATCGACCTTTGCGAGCGCACCGGGGCCATCATGAGCCGAGGGTTCGGCCTGCCGGGCCTGGCGCACTACGCGGGGTTGCGGGCCCCCATCCTGGCCGAGCAGTCGCTGGGCCTGATCACCCTCATCGGCGCCGCGGCCGCCTTCGCGCGACTGGTCACCGGCGGCGAAATCACCGCCATCCGCACCCTGGGCGTGTCCCTCTACCAGATGACCCGCATGATCGCGCCGGTAGGCCTGGTCATGGCGGCGGCGAGCATCCTGCTCAGCGAGATCGCCGCGCCCGCGGCCCAACTGGCCCTGGCCCGATGGTGGAGCGCCGAGAGCGCCCAGGGGACGACCTCCTGGTTCCGGGCGGGGCGCGACATCGTCAACCTCGAGGCGCTGTCCGCGGACGGCGGGCGTCTCGTCGGCGTACGCCTCTACCGGCGGGGTTCGGACGGTCTGCTGGCCGAGCGGGTCACGGCTCGCTCGGCCGAGGCGGCTGGCGGCGCCTGGACCCTGACCGGCGTCATGTCGGACCAGGTCGACGCCGGCGCGACCCGCTCGACCTGGATCCCGTCCGAGCCCTGGGCCGTCGCCATGCGCCCGTCCGAGGTCTCCGCCATGGCCGCCGGGCCCTTGCAGATGTCGGCCCGCGCGGCGTGGCGGGCCGTGACCGGCGTCGCCCCGACCAACCTCAGCGAAGGCTTTCTTCTGACCCGGCTCAACCGCGCCGTCACGGAGCCGATGATTCCGATGATCATGCTGGTCATGGCCCTGCCGCTGGCCCTGTCTTCCGCCAAGACCGGGCCCGGACTGCGGCGACTGGCCTGGGTGATGGGCGGCGGCCTTGTGTTCGTGGTGGCGGACGGCATCTGCCTGGCCTGCGGACAGACCGGCCTCGCGCCTCCGGCCTGGTCGGCTTGGTGCGCGCCGGTGATCTTCGCGGGCCTCGCCCTGATCGCCCTGGTCTATCGGGAGGCCTGAGATGCACCGGGCGGACAAGCTTGACCGACGTCAAGGCCGCCCGACGGCGATACTGGCAGGGTGCGCGCCATCAGACCGGGGGGTCCATGTCGCCTAAGCCCATGAATGTGTTCGCCGGCGTGAACGCGGCGTTGTTCGCGATCCTGTGCGCGGTCTTCTATGGCCGGGAGCTTCGCGCCTATCACGGCCCGGGTAACGTGGCCGAGTTCCTGATCTACGCCGGATGCATCGCCGCGGTCACCGCCATAGGCTGGCGGGCCCTGAGGCGGTTCGAGCTTCCTGCCGGGGTGCTGGTGTTCATGCAGGTCGGCATCCTGGCGCACTTCGCCGGCGGCTTCGTGCCGGTGAACGGACACCGGCTCTACGATGTCATCATCATGGGGATCCGGTTCGACAAGTACGTCCACGTCCTCAACGCCCTGGCGGGGTGCGTTCTGGTCGACCACCTGCTGGCCCGCCACCAGTCGCCGGTCCCACGCCTGGTGCTGGTGGTGATGGTCGTGCTGGGCGCCGGAGCCGTGGTGGAGATGGTCGAATACGCCGCCAAGCTGGCCATCGCCTCCTCCGGCGTCGGCGACTACGACAACAACATGCGCGACCTTTGGGCCAACTTCGCCGGAGGCGCGATCTTCGTCGTCGGGGCGACGGCCCGGTCCATGTGGGCGCAGGCCGGCGCGCGCCAGCCGGCGCAATGAGCCGCCGTGCCATCCATCCGGCCTGGGGCCTGGCGGAGATCGCCGGCGGCTTGGCCTTGTTCGAGGCGGTGCTGTGGGGCCTCGGCCCTTGGGTGGGAACCGGAAAAGGCGGCGGTCTGGCCGTCGGTCTCTACTGGCTGGCGGCGGCGGTGGGCGGCGGCTTCATCCTGTGGCTATCGCCCTTTGTCCTGCATCACGACCCGCCGTCCGAGCGAGGCTGGGGTCTTGGCCGCGGGCGAGACGATCCGGGCGTGCTGGCGAACGCCTGGCCACACTATCTGGCCCTGACCCTGGCGGGCGCCGCGCTGCTGACCGCGGCCGCCGTGATTCGCGACCCGCAGGCGCTGGCGCACATCCGCTGGCGCGCCCTGGCGACCAAGTTCACGCTCTATCTGATCTTCGCCCCGATCCAGGCCCTGGCCTTCTTCAGCTTCCTGCAGCCCCGGCTGCGGGGCCTGATCGCGCCGCTGGTCGGCGACGCGCGGATGGCGAGGCTCTGCGTGGCGAGCGCGACCGCGCTGCTGTTCGGCGCCGCCCATGCCCCCAACTGGCCCTTCGCCGCGATGGCGGCGGCCGGCGGCCTGGCCTGGTCGTGGCTCTATCAGGCGCGCCCGAACCTGGTGCTGGTGGGGATCAGCCACGCAGTCCTGGGAACCGTGGTGCACAGCGTGCTGGGACTCTACACGCGCATCGGGCCCTTCTACGCTCATCCGGAGGGCCACATCCTGCGCAATGTGGCGCCCGGCCTGAAGGCTTTGATCGGCAATCTCTACTGACGACGGCCCTGGCGTCGCCCAATGCCGCCGCGCCTCATCCCCCGCCCCCGAATCCCTGCTAAAACAAGCCATGTCCTCAAAGGCCGCCCAGACGTCGCTGTTCGACGACGCGCTCAATCCCGCTCCCGCCGCCCCCCTCTCGGAGGCCCATGAACCGCGCCCAGCGCCCACCAAGGCGGCGGCGCCCGGCGCTGCCGCCGCGCCGGGTTCCGGCTATTCGGCCAAGGATATCGAGGTCCTGGAGGGCCTGGAGCCGGTGCGCAAGCGGCCGGGCATGTACATCGGCGGCACCGACGAGCGCGCCCTGCACCACCTGTTCGCCGAGGTGCTGGACAACTCCATGGACGAGGCCGTGGGCGGTCACGCCAAGCTGATCGAGGTCTCTCTGTCGGCCGACGGCGCCCTGACGGTGAAGGACGACGGCCGCGGCATGCCGGTCGACCCCCATCCCAAGTTCCCGGACAAGTCGGCCCTGGAAGTGATCATGACCGTCCTGCACTCGGGCGGAAAGTTCTCCGACAAGGCCTACGAAACCTCTGCCGGCCTGCACGGCGTCGGCGTCTCGGTGGTCAACGCCCTGTCCGAGCGGGTGGAGATCACCGCCTGGAAGGATGGCTTCGAATGGCGCCAGACCTTCTCACGCGGGCGGCCGACATCCAGGCTCGAGCAGATCGGTCCCAGCCGCAAGCACGGCACCGCGGTCACCTTCACGCCCGACCCGGTGATCTTCGGCGACGACACCCACTTCAAGCCGGCGCGCCTCTACCGGATGGCCCGCTCCAAGGCCTATCTGTTCCGGGGCGTGGAGATCCGCTGGCGCTGTGATCCGGCCCGCATCACCGACGCCACCCCGGCCGAGGCCACCTTCCACTTCCCCAACGGCTTGGCCGACTTCCTGGCTGAGACCACTGCGGGGCTCGAGACCGTCACCCCCGAACCCTTCGCCGGGCGCATAGAGCGCAAGGGCGAGGCCGGGGCCGTGGAATGGGCCGTCACCTGGACCCCCGCCGGCTTCGGCGAGGCCGACGGCTTCATGCGCTCCTACTGCAACACCGTGCCCACGCCCGAGGGTGGCACGCACGAGGCGGGCCTGCGCGCCGTCCTGACCCGGGGTCTGAAACAGTACGCCGAGCTCACCGGCGACAAGCGCGCCGGCATCCTCACCGCCGACGACGTCATCGCCCAGGCCGGCGCGATGATCAGCGTCTTCGTCAAGAACCCGGAATTCCAGGGCCAGACCAAGGAGCGCCTGTCCTCCGCCGACGCCCAGCGCCTGGTCGAGGCGGCCCTGCGCGACCCCTTCGACCACTGGCTGACCGCCCAGCCCAAGTCCGCCACCGCCCTGCTGACCTTCGTCGCCGAGCGCGCCGAGGAGCGGCTGAAGCGGCGCAAGGACAAGGAGGTGGCCCGGGCCTCGGCCACCCGCAAGCTGCGCCTGCCGGGCAAGCTGGCCGACTGTTCCAACCAGTCCGCCGACGGTTCGGAACTGTTCATCGTCGAGGGCGATTCGGCCGGCGGCTCCGCCAAGCAGGCCCGGGACCGCAAGACCCAGGCGATCCTGCCCCTGCGCGGCAAGATCCTCAACGTCGCCTCGGCCAGCATCGACCAGCTGCGCGGCAACAAGGAACTGGCTGACCTGACCCTGGCGCTGGGGGTGCAGATGGGTCCCAAGTACCGGGACGAGGACCTGCGCTACGAGCGCGTGGTGATCATGACCGACGCCGACGTCGACGGCGCCCACATCGCCAGCCTGCTGATCACCTATTTCTACCGCATCATGCCCAGCCTGATCCGCGACGGGAAACTGTACCTGGCCCTGCCGCCCCTCTATCGCCTGAGCCATGGCGGCAAGACCGAATACGCCCGCGACGACGCCCACAAGGACGAGCTGCTGGGCACCACCTTCAAGGGCAAGAAGCCGGAGATCGGCCGCTTCAAGGGCCTGGGCGAGATGATGCCCGCCCAGCTCAAGGAAACTACCATGGATCCCAAGACCCGCACCCTGGCGCGGGTCAGCCTGCCCCGCGAAGAGGGTCAAGTGTCGAACCTGGTGGAGACCCTGATGGGCCGCAAGCCCGAACTGCGCTTCCGATTCATCCAGGAGAACGCCGAGTTCGCGGCCGAGGATCTGGACGTCTGACACCGCCCCTCGCCAGCCGGGCCAGGCCATGATCCGCTGGGTGCAGTTGGACGCCGGCGAGATGCCGGGCGGCGGCGGCGAGCTGCGCCTCATGCAGCGTGGGACCGAATACTCGATCATGTCGGGCCCGATCGAGCTGATGAACAGCCGCCTGAGCGGCTCGGAAGAGGCGCTGGCCACCCTGGCCCAGGCCCGAATCGCCGATCGACCGGCGCCGACGATCCTGATCGGCGGCCTCGGCATGGGCTTCACCCTGCGCGCCGCCCTGGCCGACCTGCCGCCCGAGGGGCGAATCGTTGTCGCCGAGGTGACGCCCAAGGTGGTCGACTGGGCGCGGGGGGCTCTGGCGGCCCTCCACGCCGGCAGCCTGGACGATCCGCGGGTGACGGTGAGGTTGGGGGACGTGGGCGCGCTGATTCGCGCCGGCCAGGGCGCCTATGACGCCATCCTGCTGGACGTGGACAACGGTCCCGAGGGCCTGACCCGCAAGGGCAACGACGCCCTATACGACCGCCGCGGGCTGGCCGCCGCCCTAGCCGCCCTACGCCCCGGCGGGGTGCTGTCGGTGTGGTCCTCGGCGCCCGACGAGCGGTTCACCCGCCGCCTGCGCGATTCAGGCTTCGCGGTGGAGGAATTGAAGGTGCGCGCCACCGGCAAGGGCCGGGGCGCGCGGCATGTGATCTGGCTGGCGGTGAAGCCGAAGGCGGGGCCCTAAGCCGCCGCTGCTTCCGAACGGCCGGAAAGACCCTGCATGATCATGCGGTTGACGTCGATCAGGGCGTCGAAGGTGTCCTGCTTGCGCATCACCAGGCTGGAGTGCCGACTGACCCACAGGGACAGGGAGATGATCTGTGCGCGCACGTCGTGCGGCAGCGTGTTGTGTTCGTCCGAACAGTCCGTGGCCAGGGCCGACCAAAGGCGTCGGTTCCAGTCCAGGGCCTCGATTCGGGTCTTGAAGTCGTCGTCCGGCGCCGCGGCCGCATCGACCAGCGCCCGGGTGACTTGACCGAACAGACGGAGTTCCGCTTCGCGCGGGCTCTCAGACCTCTGAGCCGCCTGCTGGTAAGCCCTTAGTGACATGCCCCAACCTCTCGTCTTCGTACTCGATCAGCTTCCGGCACAGCATCAAGGCCTTGTAGTACTCCCGGGCCATGGCGTGGCGTGAGATGTTCACGCATTCGGCCAGGATTTCCGGGTTTCGAACGGCCCCCATGAACTCGGAGAGCCTTCTGACGAATTCGTCGTAGTAGCGCTGGGCCCCCGCCTCATCGAGATACATCATCATCACCGGGAAATAGATCCGCCGTGACGGTGACGTGACCTCCTCTTCCTGCATGATGTCCTTCTCGCGAAGGACCGAAGCCTTGTTCTGCAGGATCAGCGTTCCCCGGCGATCCCCGTTCTGCACCACCGCGCCATTGAGAACGAACTTCTCGCCGGGCTTCAAAGACAACTTCAGCGGCATGGACCGGGACTCCGAATAACGTCGGTCTTCGAAAGTACTCTTGGCCTCCCCCTCGCTGTGCTTGGTAACGACTAGGATGGGAAGCTTTCTGCACGCTAAAGCGACATGGTTAACGGCGCCTTGCCGCCAACGCTGTGCGGCTATGTCACAGTCGCGCCGCCCGAGCCGCGGCAAGGCATGCCGCCCCGCACCGATCCCCGGGCCGCCGCCGGGCCAAACCTTCACCCGCGATTAACCATACCCGCGCGATGGATCAGGCAGCCCTATCCCGCATCAGGAAAGGCGACTCATGTCGCTGCGCCGCAACGTCCAGAACTCCGCTTCTCCGATCGCCATGGGCTTCGAGGACGCCGTCGTCGCCGAGCCCTCCCGCGCCCGGGTCCAGGCCTCGGTCACCGGCGACGCCGCCTCCCCGGCCGCGCTCCAGCGCCTGGAAGCGGCAGTAAGTGAGGTCAAGGCCCTGGCCGTGGCCCCGCTGCTGCAGCGGGCGGTGAACGCCATCTCCGCCGAGGACGCGCAACTGGCCTCTCAGCTGGCCATCAACGCCCTGGAGATCGACGAGAAGAGCGGCATGGCCTGGTACGTCCTGGCCATCGCCCGCGAAAAGGCCGCCGACTACAAGTCCTCGCTGCAGGCCTACGAGGCGGCGCTGAACCTGTTGCCCGAGCAGGCCGAAGTGGCCAACGACCTGGGCCGACTGGCCTACAAGCTGGGCATGAAGGACGTGGCGGTCCAGCTCTTCCAGCACTACCTGGCGCGCTATCCCAACTCGCACGAGGGGGCCAACAACCTGGCCTGCGCGGTGCGCGACATGGGCGCCTACGAGGACGCCATCGGCGTGCTCAAGCCGGCGATCAACGCCAATCCCGACAAGCCGATCCTGTGGAACACCCTGGGCACGATCTTGTCCGAGCAGGGCGACCTGGAGACGGCGATCACCTTCTTCACCGAGGCGCTGCGCCTCGACCCCGGCTTCCACAAGGCCCGCTACAACCGCGGCAACGCCCGCATGGCGCTGGGCGAGCTCGACACGGCCATGAGCGATTGCGAACTGGCCCTGGCGGGGACCACCGCACCCGACGAGCGACTGATGATGACCCTGGCGCGCTCGACCCTGAACATCGCCCGCGGCGACATCGGCGCCGGCTGGGACGACTACGAGGCCCGCGTCGATCCCCTGTTCGCCGATGTCACCCACTTCATGACCGACCGGCCCAAGTGGACGCCGGACGCCGACCTGGCCGGCAAGACCCTGATGCTGTTCGGGGAACAGGGCCTGGGCGACGAAGTGCTGTTCGCCAACATGGTTCCGGACATCCAGGAGGCCATCGGCCCCGAGGGCAAGCTGATCATCGCCGTCGAGCGGCGCCTGATCCCCCTCTTCCAGCGCTCGTTCCCGAACGCCGAGGTCGGCGCTCACGCCACCTTCAAGGTCGATGGCCAGACCGTTCGTGGCGCGCCCTTCATTTCCGACTGGTCCAAGGTGGACCTGTGGGCTCCCCTCGCCTCGCCGCTGCGTCGCTTCCGCCGGTCGGTGGAGGCCTTCCCGGACCGTGCGCGCTTCCTGGTCGCCGATCCGGACCGGGTCGCCTACTGGAAGGGCGTGCTGGACGAGCAGGCGCCGAACGGCCCCAAGGTCGGCCTGTTGTGGAAGTCGATGAAGATCGACGGCGCGCGCTCGCGCTACTTCTCGCCCTTCGCCCAGTGGGAGGCGGTGCTGAAGACCCCCGGGGTCAGCTTCGTGAACCTGCAATATGGCGACTGCGCCGAGGAACTGGCGCGCGCCCGCGACGAATTCGGCGTCGAGATCTGGAACCCGCCGGGAATCGACCTGAAGAACCAGCTGGACGAGGTGGCGGCTCTGAGCTGCGCCCTGGATCTGACCCTGGGCTTCGCCAACGCGACGTCGAACATCGCCGCCGCCTGCGGCGCCCCGACCTGGATCATATCGGTCCCGGGCGCCTGGACCCGGCTCGGCACCGACCGCATGCCCTGGTACCCCCAGGCCCGCATCTTCACCCCCGAAGGCTTCGGCGAGTGGGAGATCATCATGGGTGAGGTGGCGCAGGCGCTGGGGGAGACGTTCCCGACGGCTTAGAGTCGATCGGCCGCCCTGCGCCCCCTCCACCATTTCACGGGCGAGGAGCGGGCCGGCCCGACTTTCTCCTCACCTGCGAGCCCGCGGGGCGATGCGGGGGAGGTGGCGCGACTTGCGCAGCAAGACGTGACGGAGGGGGCGCAAGGGCGCCCGCACCGTCCCCTCCACCCTGTCATCCCGGAATTCGCGAAGCGAATATCCGGGACCGCAGCATGCGCCGGCGCCTGCTATGGCCTCGATCGTTCAACGTTTCCGGCGGTCCCGGATATGCGCTGGCGCGCATTCCGGGATGACAGAGGGGGTGGACGTGGGTGGACGCTACAACCCGAACAGCGCGCTGAGATGCGCGTTGGCGAACTTGCCGTCGGGGTCGGCGGCCTTGCGGGCGGCGAGGTACTCCGGGGTCTTGGGATAGAGCCGGCGCACGTCGTCCGTCGTCAGGGTATGGCGCTTGGCCCAGTGCGGGCGGCCCTCGCCGGCGCGGAACACCGCCTCGATTTCCTTGAACGCGCCCTGCCAGGGCATGCGGGCGTACTGATGGAACGAGATCGAGGCGCCCGGTCCCTTGTTGAAGGGGCTCATCCAGATGTCGTCCCCGGCGGTCAGGCGGAACTCGAAGGGGAAGGCGATCGGCATCCGCTTGCGGCGGATATAGGCCATCGCCTCCTTCAGCGTCGCCATGCCGTTGGCGCGGGGCAGTTCGTATTCCATCTCCTCGAAACGGATGGTGCGGTCGGACGGGAAGATCTTGTAGGCCGGGCCGACGCGGCGGGTGGGCTTGGCCGACAGGCGCATCATCAGCCGCTGCAGCGAGGGGATCAGCATCGGCGCGGCCTTGCCGATCTCGCAGGCGATGCGGAACGGGGCCTCGTCGATGTCGTTGCCGTCCAGGAAGGCGCCCTCGGGCTCGGCCGGGTGCAGGGTCTTGAAGATGACGTCGTCCGAATAGGGGAAGACGAAGAATTCCATGTGCCGGGTGGCGCCGGCCAGCTCGTCCAGGCGCTCCGCCACCTCGGCCAGGGGGCGGCGTTCGACCCGCTCCTCCAGGTGATAGGCCGGCAGGACATTGATGCGGATGGCGACGGCGACGCCGAACAGCCCCAGCGACAGGCGCTGGGCCTCATAGAGGTCCGGCCGTTCCCCCGGGCCGCACTCGACGATGGTCCCGTCCGCCATGGCCAGGCGAAAGCCGCAGGCCTGGGTGGCCAGGCTGCCGAGCTCGGCGCCGGTGCCGTGGGTTCCGGTGGCCGTGGCGCCCGCCAGGGACTGGGGATTGATGTCGCCCTGGTTGATCAGCGACAGGCCCTCGGCCCAGAGGGCGGCGGTCAGCTTGTCCAGGCCCCAGCCGGCGGGCGCCCAGACCGTCTTGCGGTCCGGGGCGATCTCCACCGCGCCCTCGAGGTCGGACAGGCTGACCAGCACGTCGTCCGTCTCGCACAGGGGCATGAAGGAGTGGCCGGCGCCCACGACGCGCACCTTGCGGGCGTTGGCGATGGCGCCGGACAGCTCCTCGAGGGTCTTGGGCCGCACGAACGCTCTGGGCCCCGCGACCACGCTGCCCGACCAGTTGCGCCATTCCGTCATGCCCGTCCCCCTGAGGTCGCCCTGAACGGTACGATAGTTAAAACTACTGTTTCCGCAAGAGCCCCAAACGCCGCGAGGCGATCACTCGAAGGTCTCGAAATACTTCGCGAAAAGCAGGCAGACCTCATAGTTGACCACGTCGGCGTCCCGGTCCGGCTCCTCGACCACCATCTCGATGGCGGCGTAGGTCAGCTCAACCGTCAGGCGCATGGCCACGCGCAGGCGTTCTTCCGAGGCCTTGGGATAGCGCGCCCGGATCGCCTCGTAGAACCGGTCGGCGACCATGTCGCGCGACTCGAAGCGCAGTCGCTGCAGCATGGGCACGGCGCGCAGGGCGCGGCCGATGGCCGAGCCGCCCGGAAAGGCCCGCGTCACCGCGATGACCTTCTCGTGGATGGCCAGGCTGGAGGCCAGGCGTTCCTCGAAGGTCTGGCCCGCCAGGCCACCCTGGTCGACCCAGTCCAGCACCACCTGGTCCTGGGCCGCCATCAGCCGGTCGCCCAGCTCCTTGAGGATGGCGTACTTGTTGGGAAAGTAGCGGTAGAGGGCCGGCGGGGTCAGGCCGGCGCGCTCGCAGATGGCGTTGGTGGTGAGTTGCTCGAAGCCCATGTCGCGGAGCATCTCGCCGGCGGTGGCCAGCACCATCTCGAAGGTGTCCTGGCCGCGGGCCTGGGTCGGCTGCAGCTTCGTCGTCAGCGGAATGCCGCGCGGTTCGGCCGCCGGAGCGCTCGTCGCACTCGCCGCCCCCCTGCCCGCTCCGGCCCTTGGCCCGCGTCGCGCTGCGCTCGCCTCTCCCATGCGGGAATGATTAGCGCGAAACGCCGCCGCTGTGACGGGACAAATGCAGCCCCGCGACAATTGACACGGCCAGCGCCGCCAAACCCGCCCCAAGCCCCAGGGCGCCGCGCACATCGGCGTCGCTGACCACCAGCGAGGCCAGGAACGGACCGGCGCTGCAGCCCAGCAGGGCGGCCCCCGAGCCCAACATGGCGGCCCGCCGGCTGGGATCGGCCTCGATGGCCATGGGGGTCAGGTACGGCGCCGCGAACAGCCACAGGAACCCGAACGCGGCCGAGGCGGCCAGGAATACCGGCGCGCCCGGCAGGGTGGCGAACACGCCCAGCAGAGCGACGGCGCCGACCATGGAGCCGACCAGGGCCCAGAACCAGGACAGCCGCCCGGCCAGCACCGTGGCCGCCGCCCCGCCGGCCACCTGGGCCGCCAGGGACAGGGAGATGGCCACCCCCGCCGTGCCTTCGGGGTGCCCGGCCTGGCGCGACAGGGGCTCGACATAGATCCACGCCGCCAGGATGAAGGCCTGGAAGCAGAAGGCCGCCGCCAGGGCCAGCCAGCCACGCGGGCTGGGCAGGCCTTTTGGACCGTGCTCCGTATCCGGCAGGGCCGCGAAGGCGCGCGGAACCAGCAGGCCGACCACAGCGGACACCAGGGCCAGGCCGGCGAGACACAGGAACCCGCCGTCCACCCCGGCGATGCGCAGGACGAAGGCGCTCAAGCCCGCCACCACGCCGAGCTGGGCCAGGGTCTGGACGGTCAGATAGAGGCCTGACCATCGCTCCGGCCGCGGCGAACGGACGATGAGCCCCGTGGTCAGCCAGATCAGCGCGCCGCTGGGCAGGCCGTTGACGCCGCGCACCAGGGTCAAGAGGTCGCCGGAGACCTTGGTGGTCGCGTAGTTCAGCGCCGCCATGGCCAGGCCGCAGACCACCGCGATCAGGCGCAGGCGCCCGGATCCCAGCACCGGTCCGGCCAGGGCCGCGGCCACGCCCATCGCCAGCAGCTCCACCGTGCCGGCCTGGCCGATCTGGGCCGCCGTCAGCCGCCCCGCCGCTTGCAGCCCCCCGAGCAACAGCGGACCGACGCCGGCGAACATCACGCCGATCACCCCGACGAAGAACACCGCCAACTGCTGGACCAGGGTCGGCGGCGGGCCGACCCAGGCCGGACGGTCGGCGAAGGCGTCCGCCGGTGCGGCCTCGGCCTCCACCAGGGCGCCGATTTCGGTCAATACTTCGCCCTCAGATAGAGGCCGTAGGTGCGCGGCTGGCCGACGCTGAAGACGTCGAAGCCGAGGCCGGCGATGGGGGTGATGTCGACGATGTTGGTCACGCCGAACAGGTTGCGCCCCCAGACGCCGACTTCATAGCGGCCGTCCTTGAGCTTCAGGCCGATCTGGCCGTTGACGAAGATCCGCGCCGGATCGCTGAGCCGCTCGGTGTTGGCGGTGTCGAAATAGACCTTGCTGCGGTAGGTGAAGTCGATCTGGCCGACGAACACGCCGATCGGGACGTCGTGCTCGTAGTGCGCCGTGCCGTTGAGGCTGGCCTTGGGCGCCGACGGAAGGGTGTTGCCGGAATAGTTCCCCGCCACCGACTGGAAGTCCTGATAGGTCGCGCTGAGCAGCGCCCCGCTCAAGGACAGGTCCAGGCCGCGCATCGGCCTCGCCTGCAGTTCGACCTCGGCGCCGTACATTCGCGCCGCCGAGGCGTTGGTGAAGAGCTGCACCGTGATCTGGTTGCGCTGCACAGCCGTGTAGACCTGCAAGTCCTTGTAATCGTAATAGAAGGCCGAGAAATTGGCGCGCAGGCGGTGGTCGAAGAACTCGGTCTTGGCCCCGACTTCGTAGGCGTTGACGTTCTCATCCTTGTAGGGGCCCAGGTCGGCCGGCTCGGTGGTCTGGCCGCTGAAGAAGCCGCCGCTCTTGGTGCCGCGGTTGTAGGTGAAATAGAGGTTGGCGTCGGGCGTCAGTTTGTACTGCAAGCCGATCCGCCCGGAGACCGAGCCGAAGGTCTTGGCGCCGTCGAAGGTGAAGATCGGGATCGTCCCGAACTCGGCCTCGCTCACATAGTGAAATGTCTTGCGGTCGGCCGAATAGCGCAGGCCGCCAGTGACGGTCAGACGGTCGGTCAGATCATAGTCCACCTGGCCGAAGATGGCGTAGCTGTCGGTGGCCTGGGTCAGGGGCCAGCCGAACACCCCGATGCTGTCGGCCAGATCGACCCCGGTCGGGTTCTCCGGCGTCGGGCTGCGGGCGGCGCGCAGGATGTCGTAATAGGAATTGTTGCTCAGGTCGTCGTGGGCGTAATAGAGCCCGCCGACGTAGCGAAGGCGGGTATGGCCGTTCGACTGCAGGCGCAGCTCCTGGCTGACCGTCTTTTGCAGGGCGATGTAGCTGGCCGTGATCAGGGGGATCGGGCTGGCGTCGGTCTCCTCCTGGTCATTGCGCGCCGCGCGCTGATAGCTGGTCACGGACACCAGGGTCGCCGGGCCGAGGTCGTAGTTGAGGGTGTTGGACACTCCGAACAGCTTGACGATGTCCTTGCCCAGGAAACTGTAGTCGCCGGCGTAGAGATCCTTGCTGGTGTTGGCGTAGCCCAGCACGTTCGTGCACTGGCCGGAGGTATAGTAGGCGGGCTTGCACAGGGAAAAGCCCAGCGACGGGTCCGGCGGTCCATCCGCGGCCTCGGCGGTCTGGGCCACCAGCGAGCGGTTATAGGCCAGGATCGAGCCGCCCCGGGACTGGTTGGTGCTGATGGTCAAGTCGTCGGTGAGCTGGCTGGTCGGCTTCAGGCGCAGGACGGCGCGCACGCCATAGCGATCCTGGTTGTTGCCGTGCTTTCCGGTGGCCCTGTCCAGGGTGTAGCCGTCGTCGCGAACATAGACCCCGGACAGGCGCAGCAGCACCTTGTCGCCGGCGATCGGCCCGCCGACGCCGCCCTGCAGGTTCACCTCGTTGAAGCGGCCGTACTCGAACGACAGGTCGCCCTCGTAGTGGTCTGTCGGCTTCCTGGTGGAGACGTTGATCGCCCCGCCGGTGGTGTTGCGGCCGTAGAGCGTGCCCTGGGGTCCGCGCAGAACCTCGACCTGCTGAAGGTCATAGAAGGACGCCAGCTGCGCCAGGGGCGAGGCGATGTAGACCCCGTCGACGTAGATCCCCACCGCGCTGGCCGTGGATGGATTGAAGTCGTTCACCCCGACGCCGCGGATGAAGATGCGCGGATTGGCGGCGTTGTCGTCGGTCTTGATCTGCAGCGCCGGCGCCAGGCCGGACAAGCCGAGCAGGTTGTCGACCTTCTTGTTCTTCAGCGCCTCGGACGTCAGGGCGGTGACGGCGATCGGCACCTCCTGCAGGTTCTCCTGGCGCTTCTGGGCGGTGATCACCACCTCCTGGATGGCGGTGGGGTCGGCCGCGGCGGCCGGCGCCGCCTGCTCCGCCTGGGCCACGCCCGCCATCACCAGGGCCGTCAGACTGGTTCCAACCAGAAGCTTCAACATGGCAATCCCCTCACGCTTTGAGGGGACGATAGCTATAACTATCGTTCGTGCAAGGGGCACTCATTCGCATTCGCCGACCGTGGTAGACTTGCCACAAACGAGGTCAGCCGATGCCCATTATCGACACCCGCGCCATCGCCGCCGTCGAGAAGCGCCCTGGCTGGAAGGGGCGCATCTTCTCCTCGCCCAGCATGACCTTCGCCCATTGGGACTTCGCCGCCGGCTCCACGATCCAGGAGCACCATCACGAACAGGAGGAGGTCTGGCACGTCATCGAGGGCGAGCTGGAGCTGACCATCGGCGGCGAGACCGCGCGGGCCGGACCGGGCATGGTGGCGGTGATCCCGGCGGACACCCCGCATGCGGTGGCCGCCCTCACCGACGGCAAGGCCATCGTCGTCGACCACCCGCTGCGGGCGGGATTCGGCGAGGCCTGACCGTCCAGCCGCCCTTCCCCAGGCGGACGATTTCGCCGCAGGCGCCCGGCGCGGGCCCTTTGCGGCTTGATCATCGCGTCGCGCCCTTTAGGGTGGACCTGATTTGAACAGATGTTCGAGGTGCGCCCGTGCGCGTCTCGCCGGGGAGCCTGGGTATGAGCAACAAGCGATTTGAAGGCACGCAGGATTACGTCGCCACCAATGATTTGAAGATCGCCGTCAACGCGGCCATCGCCCTGGAGCGTCCGCTCCTGATCAAGGGCGAGCCCGGCACCGGCAAGACCGTGCTGGCCTATGAAATCGCCAAGGCGCTGGATGCGCCGCTGATCACCTGGCACATCAAGTCGACCACCAAGGCCATGCAGGGCCTTTATGAATACGAGGCCGTCACCCGCCTGCGCGACAGCCAACTCGGCGACGAGCGGGTCAAGGACGTCAGGAACTACATCAAGCGCGGCAAGCTCTGGGAAGCCTTCGACGCCGAAGCGCGTCCTGTGCTGCTGATCGACGAGATCGACAAGGCCGACATCGAATTCCCGAACGACCTCCTGCAGGAGCTCGATCGGATGGAATTCTACGTCTACGAGACCGACGAGACCATCAAGGCCAAGATCCGCCCGGTTGTGATCATCACCTCGAACAACGAGAAGGAACTGCCGGACGCGTTCCTGCGCCGCTGCTTCTTCCACTACATCCGCTTCCCGGATGAAGAGACGATGCGCGCGATCATCGAGGTGCACTACCCCGGGATCAAGCAGAAGCTGGTGCAGGAAGCCCTGCGCATCTTCTACGACATGCGCAAGGTGCCGGGCCTGAAGAAGAAGCCCTCGACGTCGGAACTGCTCGACTGGCTGAAGCTGCTGATGGTGGAAGACATCGACGCCGACTCCCTGCGCGAAAAGGATCCCACCAAGCTGATCCCGCCGCTGCACGGCGCCCTCCTGAAGAACGAGCAGGACGTGCACCTGTTCGAGCGCCTGGCCTTCCTGGCCCGCCGCGAAGGCTCGGGCGCCCGCCCCGGCCAGCAGTAGGCTTCGGCATCGCTTTCAGAGCCCCCGGCGCCCGCCAGCGCCGGGGGCTTTTCGTTGTGAAGCGCGGCTTACAGCGAATTCACTGGACCTTGGCGCCGCCCGCCGCGACCTTTCCGGCCACGATATGGAGATGGGGCGATGATCCGATCCGCGTTTTCCCTGGGCGTGCTGGGCGTCTCCGCCCTGGCCCTGGCCGCCTGCGAGCCGCCCCGGCCCCGCCATGACCACGGCTGGGGTCATCACGACAGCCATGAGGCGCTGAAGGTCATCACGCGCCTGGACTGCCCGGACGAACAGGGCGACCTGACCCGCAAGGCGGCGGCCGCGGACGGCAAGTCCTGCGACTACGCCGGCGAGGACGGGGCGGTGGTCAGCCTGCAGCTGGCCGCGCTGACCGGCAATTACGCCGGCCCGGTGCTGGATCCCCTTGGCGACCAGCTCCGCGCCGAGCTGCCCACCCTTCCGGCGACGCCGACCCCGCCGGGATCCGGCAAGTCCGGCAAGGACGACAAGGTCGACATCGACCTGCCCGGCGTCCACATCCACGCCGACGGGGACAAGGCCAGCGTCGACGCCGGCGGCGGCGCCGGCCATGGCGGCGTGCGCGTCAACGCCGACGACCACGGCGCCGAGGTCCACATCGAGGACCAGAACGGCCCCGGCGTGCGCAAGATGATGATCCTGACCTCCGACACCCCCGGCCCGCACGGCTATCAGGTCGTGGCCTACGAGGCCCGCGGCCCCGTGGGCGGCCCGATCGTGGTCGCCACCGTCAAGGCCAAGGACCACGACCACGACGACCTGATGCGCGACGTGCGCGATCTGGTCCGTCACAACGTCGGCGGCTGATCCCGCCGGCGGATCGCTCCCGAAGGGTCCGCTTCACCCCGTCCCTCTGGCCGGGTAATAGCGGGTTCAGCCCATACGTGTCGAAGCTGAAACGTTCATACTCTTGGTTGCTTCCCTGCCCTATGCCAGTATCTAGCTTCAGCTTTGCGTTGGGGTGAGTGACGGGCATGTTGCTTTCAGGGAAGGCCGGCCTCGTCGCGCGCGCCTCGTTCGTGGTGCTGGCCGCAGCGGCGCTGGCGGCCTGCGGCGGCGAATCCGGCGGAACCATCACCTCGCCGGGCGGCACGCCCATCGTGGTCACGCCGAACTTCACGGTGGGGGCGCCAGCGGCCGGAACCTTGGGCGCTGGCAGCGCCAGTCCCACCGCCAGTTCACCCGGTCCGAGCCTGACCGGCGTGACCGGCGTGGCGCCGGCCGACAACACAACCTTCGCTCTCGAACAGTCGGCGGTCAGCGTGGGCGCCAGCGCCATAGCGGCCGACACCGCGACCAACAGCCAGGGCGCCAGCGTCACCATCGCGCATGCGAGCCCGCTCAGCCTCGTCGTGAGCGTCCCGGCCCTGGCGATCAGCAGCCTGGCCCTCACCGACGCGGGCGCCGCCGGCGCGGGCGGACCCGGCGCGGCGGAGGCCTATACCGGCAGTCTCGCGGGAGGGAAGACCTTCGAGCTAGACGCCCGACACCTGAACTACATCAACTATGGCGCCTGGAGCGTCTACACCGGCAGCCCGGCCACGGGGCTCAGCGAGGCGGCCGCTTTCGTCAGCGGCTACCACGCCCAGGACACGGCCAACGACCTGATCGGCACGACGGCCACCGCCACCTACAACGGCCAGGCCTACGGCCTCGTCGCTGTCCCCAACGGAACCGGTTGGAAGCAGGCCAGTCTGGCCGGCGTCGCCACCCTGACAGTGGACTTCGGCAAGAACAGCCTGACCGGCGCCCTCACGGGCCTGAACGCCACTCCGGTCGACGGGTCGGCGGCTGAAGCCTGGAACACGGTCAACCTGACGGGGACGCTCTCCGGCGCGAACTACTCCGGATCCACCGCCTCGGGGGCCGCGCCGACGAGCGGAACCTACGGCCTGACGGGCACGGCGACCGGCCACCTGGACGGCGGCTTCTATGGTCCCACCGAGCAGGAAACCGGAGCCATCTGGACCCTCACCGACGGAACCAAGTCGGCCTTGGGCGTCCTGGCGGCGACGATCAACGCCGGCGGAAGCGGCGGCGCGAGCGATGGAATCATCGCCGTGAACACTGGCTCCGGCGGCGGCGTGACCGTCACCCTGCCGGGCGGCGGGATCCTGGCGACGCCGATCGCCTCCGCCGGCGGCCCGAACTTCAAGGGGCTCGAAGGCGGTGCTCCGGTGACGTCCGCCCCGGCGGACAACACCATCTTCGCCCTGAACGGAACGACGCTCACCACCGGCGCCTCGGCAGGACTGGGGCTCAACCCGTCGCCGACGCTGATGTTCACACACGTCGATCCGGCCACCGGCAAGGCCAGCCTGACCCTGTCCCTCACGGCCCTTGGCGCGGATGCGACGACGGTCGTGCTCACCGATCTCGGACCCGGGAGCAATACCGACGCGATCGCCGCGGAGCTGTTCAGTGGTTCGGCCGGCGGCAAGCCGGTCAGCGTCAGCCTGCGTCACCTCGACTACACGGCGTTCGGCGCCTGGGCGTACAACAGCGTCACCTCCGCCTGGGCGGTCGGCTACCAGACCCCAGCCAGCGGCGTGCCGACCACCGGCTCGGCGACCTACGCGGGCTCCACCTATGGCGCGGTGACAACCACCGCCGGGCCCGCCACCGCGGCCCTGACCGGCGAGGCCAGCCTGAACGTCAACTTCGCCACGGGCCAGGTCAGCGGCGCCTTGACCCACATGACGGTGACCCCCACCGGCGGAGCGGCGCAGCCGTGGAACGACGTCAGCGTCACGGCGACCTTGTCGGGCGCCGCCATCTCCGGCAGCACCGCGGCGACGTCGGCTCCGGGCGGGCCCTTCGGCCTGACAAGCGCCGCCAAGGGATCGGTCAACGGCGCCCTCTATGGCCCGGCCGCCAACGAACTGGGCGCGACCTGGGACCTGTCCGACACCGGCGGCCGCGCCGTCGGCGCCATCGGCGCCAAGAAGCCCTAGGGACTGGGCTGCGCCCCGACACGATCAGGCGGGCCGGCGCAGTCGCCTGGAGCCGCGCCCGACGCGACGGTTCCGGATCCGATCAGGCCGGCTGCACCTCGACGACCTTATAGGTCAGGGGCCGGCCGTCGTCGTCGGTGACGGTGACGTATTCGCCCACCGCGAAGCGGTGCTGGCCCAGGCGGTAGAGCGGTTCGTCGACCTCGCCGTCGTCTTCGCCGTAGTCGAAGAACCAGTGGTTGCCGCGGCGCGCCAGCCGGCCGTCGGCGGCGTCCTCGTCCGGGGCGAAGCGGCGCACGGTGCTGGCGTCGCGATGCTTGGAATAGGCGGCCTCGTCGAGGTGGCCATCGGCGGTCAGCGGCGCCACCAGGGCATAGCCGCGATGGTCGTCACCGCCCGCGAACTCGGTGCCGGGATTGCGGGCGAGCCGCATGACGATGCGCGAGAGAGACATGGTTCTGAAGTTCCGATGTGAGCTAGTGGGACAGGAAGAGCGACGGCGACTGGGCGTGCAGGAAGGTCTTGGTGGTGCCGCCGAAGATGAACTCCTGAAGGCGCGGGTGACCGAAGGCGCCCGAGACCAGAAGGTTAGCGCCCGCGTCCTGGGCCGCCTTGAGCAGCAGCGGGCCGGCGTCGCCGCTGTCCTTGAGGCAGGTGACCTCGGACGTGACGCCCCGGGCGGACAGGAAGGCCTGCAGCGAGGCCGGATCGAACTTGCGCGCCGACGAGGCCGGGGCGGACAGGATCACCACCTTGGACGCTTTCTGCAGCAGCGGCAGGGCGGTGCGCATGGCGCGGCTGGCTTCCTTGCCGCCGTCCCAGGCCACGGCGACGACGCCGTCGGTGCGCAGGTCCGGGCGGGCGACCAGGGTCGGGCGCTGCTCGTCGGCGACGATCTGCTGGAAGGCCTCAGCCAGGGGGCCCTTGCCGCGCGCGGCGCCGTCGTCGAACACCACCAGGTCGGCCAGGCGGCCCTCCATGGCCAGGGCCGCCCACACCGGCGAGGTCAGGGAGGTGAAGCTCTTCTTGCCGTACGCCACGGCGTCGAGGGCGGCCTTGGCGTACTTCTCGCCCTCGGCGGCGGCCTGGCGGATGGAATCGATGGCGGTGGCCTGGACGCCGCCCATGAAGCCGTCCCCCATCCAGGGGATCAGGTCGGCGACGTCAGCCGGCGCATGAACGGCGGCCAGTTCGGCCCCGAACGCCTCGGCGACGATCGCGGCCGCGGCCAGGGTGCGCTTGTCGGCTTCACCGCCCGACAAAGGCGCCAGGATCTTCGCCCAATCCATCAGTCTCTCCTTGTTGGCCTTAAGGCGGTGGAACCATCGCCCGGCGCATTGATCTTTCGCAATCTATAGGTCAGTTGACCAGACTTGACCTTGGAGGAACGGTTCTGTGGCGAAAGGGCTGCAATCCCGAGGCGGCAGGAAGGCCGAGCCCAGGGCCTGGCAGAGGATGCTGTCCGGCCGGCGGCTGGACCTGCTGGACCCCTCGCCCATGGACATCGAGATCGAGGACATCGCCCACGGCCTGGCGCGGGTGGCGCGCTGGAACGGCCAGACGATCGGCGACCACTCCTTCTCGGTGGCGCAGCACTCCGTGGTGGTCGAGGAGATCGCCGCCCACATCCAGCCGGGGCTGGACCCCAAGTGGCGGCTGGCTGCCCTGCTGCACGACGCGGCGGAGTACGTGATCGGCGACATGATCTCGCCGTTCAAGGCGGCCCTGGGCTTCGACTACCGCAGCTTCGAGGACCGGCTGGAGACGGCGATCCACGTGCGCTTCGGCCTGCCCGCGCACAGCCCCGCCCCGATCAAGAAGCTGATCAAGCTGGACGACCGGGCCTGCGCCTTCTTCGAGGCGACCCAGCTGGCGGGCTTCACCCATGCCGAGGCCCTGGGCCTCTTCGGCGCCCCGCCGGCGGGCTATGCCTTGCACATCGATCCCCTGCCCCCGCCGGAGGCGCAGGCGCGCTATGTTCAGCGCTTCCACGTGCTGTCCGAGGCGGCCGGCTTCGCCACGGGCAACATCGCGTTCGAGACCGAGTGATGACGCTGATCGTCTGCCCGCTCAGCCATGTCGAGACCCTGGTGGCGGCCAGGGCGCCGTCGCACCTGATCACCCTGCTCTCGCCGCCCGAAACCCTGAAGACGCCGGCCGGCATCGATCCTGAGCGCCACCTGCGCCTGAGCGTGCATGACATCGACGCGCCCGGGGCTGACATGATCGCCCCCGACACCGCCCTGGTGGAGCGCATCCTGGCCTTCGGCGAGACCTGGGACGAGGCGGCCCCGATGCTGATCCACTGCTGGGCCGGCATCAGCCGGTCCACCGCCACGGCCTTCACCCTGGCCTGCGCCCGCAACCCCGGGACCGACGAGGGCGCCATCGCCCGGGCGATGCGCGCCGCCTCGCCCCAGGCCTTCCCCAACCGGCGCATCGTGGCCCTGGCCGACGACATCCTGGGCCGGCGCGGCCGCATGGTGGCGGCGGTCGAGGCCATGGGGGGCAACAACTTCGTCCCCGAGGGCGTCCCCTTCGAGCTGGCGGCGCGCCATTGACCACCGCCGTCGTCATCGGGCTGTCGGCAGTGATCGTCGCCATGCGCGACGGCGAGGCCTCGGTGCTGACCGTACGCCCGCACGACGCCGTGACCGACCGCGCCTCGACCCTGGAGGGCCTGCCGTTCGGCCCCTTCGACCCGGACGGGCACCGCACCTTCGAACTGGGCCTGCGCGAGTTCGTGCAACGCCAGACCCGGTTCGACCTGGGCTTCGTGGAGCAGCTCTACACCTTCGGCGACAAAGGCCGCGACGCGCCGCTGGCCGACGTGGGCGCCGGCGCGGCGCGCGTCATCTCGGTGGGCTACCTGGCCCTGGCGCCGGCGGCCACCGACACCGACGCGCCGGACGCCGCCTGGTCGTCCTGGTCGAGGTTCTTTCCCTGGGAAGACTGGCGCAAAGGCCGCCCGCCCGCCGTGGACGAGGTGATCGCCCCGGCCCTGATCGCCTGGGCCGGCGCCTCGGGCGAGCGGCGCAACCGGGTGCGGCTGCTGTTCGCCCTGGACGGCGCGCCCTGGGCCGAGGAGCGGGTGCTGGAGCGCTATGAGCTGCTGTACGAGGCCGGACTGGCCCCGGAGGCGGGGCGCGACCGCTCGCGGGCCGTAGGTGGGCGGCCGGCCGAGCCGGCGGCCCTCAGCGCGGCCCTGGGCGAACCGATGATCTCGGATCACCGGCGCATCCTGGCCACGGGCCTGGGCCGCCTGCGCGGCAAGCTGAAGTACCGGCCGGTGGTGTTCGAGCTGATGGGCGAGGCCTTCACCTTGTCGGCCCTGCAGCGCACCGTCGAGGCCATCGCCGGGGTGCCGCTGCACAAGCAGAATTTCCGCCGGGTGGTGGAGCGCACCGACCTGGTCGAGGGGCTGGGGCGGATGGACGTGGAGACCGGCGGGCGGCCGGCGGAGCTGTTCCGCTTCCGCCGCGAGCTGCTGGGCGCGCGGCCGGCGGGCGGCCTGTCTCTGCCGCTGCTGCGGGACTAGGCCGGATCGCCAGGCGACCCGGCCCGCCGACGCTAGAACTTGCGCACGTAGGCCACGGACCAGACGTTCGCGCCGCCGCCGCCGTTGTAGTGGTAGTGGGTGTAGTCGGCGCGGACGCCATCGTTCTTGGTGAAGAAGTACTGGCCGCCGCCCCCGTAGTTCCAGCTGTTGTCGGAGCCGGTGGCCGAACCGCCGTTGCCGGCCGAGGCGCTGATGTTGGTGCGGCCGTAGCCGACGCGGGCGAAGGCGTCGAAGCTGGACGACACCGGCAGGAAGCCCACGACGTAGGCGCCGACTTCGCTGCTGAGCTTCAGGGTCGCCGTGCCGCCGACCACGGCGACGTCGGCGTTCTTGACGCCGCCGGCCAGTTCGCCCTCGACACCCAGGTACTTGCCGAAGCGCGCGCCCAGGCGGCCCTGGATGGCGCCCAGGGTGATGCCTTCCTGGTTGGCGCTGGCGTAGCCGATCGTGCCGTAAGCCTGGATCGGCGAGAAGGTCGAGCCGGCGTCGGCGGCGTGCGCCGCGAAAGGGACCGACGCCGCGACGAGGGCCGCGGCGGCAAGGTAGACAGCTTTCATATTCGGGATTCCCCCTCCCTTTGAGACAAGCGCCGCAACCTGAGGTCATCAGCGCCCGCTCGGCGTAGTTGATTCGCGCCAGAGTGTCATTTCGGCAATTGTCGTGACACAAACAAGGTCAGGGAAATCGGCGGCGCGCCAGATCAAGACACGCCGCCATAATATTGATCTATCTAGAATTTACGCACGTAGCCAATGGCCCAGACGTCCTCGCTTTCGGGGCCGTGAACGAACTCGTGCCGCGTGTAGTCGGCGCGCACGCCATTCTTGTCGTCGAAGAAGTACTGGCCGCCGCCGCCATAGTTCCAGCTGTCCTGGCCGCCGGTGACGGTGACCCCGGGGGCGTCGGCCTTGAGGGACGAGTGGCCGTAGCCGACCCGGCCGAAGAGGTCGAAGCGCGGGGTGATCGGCAGGAAGCCGACGCCGTAGATGGCTTCCTGATGGCGCAGGTGGACGTCGACCGGCGTGCCGCCGGCATTGACGGTGTCGCCCTTGACCCCGCCGGAGAGCTCGCCCTCGGCGCCGACGTAGCTGCCGAAGCGCGCGCCGAGACGACCCTGGATGGCGCCGAGGTTGGCGCCCTCCACATGCGTGTCCTCGTAGCCAAGCTGCCCGTAGATCGTGACCGGGGAGAAGGTGCTGGCGCTCTGGGCCTGGGCGGCGATGGGCAGGGCCAGAACCGCGGCCGAGGCCGCCATCATGAGAGACTTCATTGTTATAACTCCTTGACTAGTCACGCTTTCGCGCCCCCAGCCCTGCCCTGATCGGCCTCTAACGCGGCGGCGGTGGGGCGGTTCAGGGCCCAAGGAAGGGCATTCGGTTGCCGTGGCGAAACGGCCACGGCGCCGCATGGCAAAGTCCGCGAACGTGCTATCAAGCCGGCAACGATACGCTTTGGAGGATCGCTTTTGCGTCAGGCCGTCATTGCCGCCACAGGCCTCTACACCCCGCCCAACAGCATCTCGAACGCCGAGCTGGTGGAGGCCTTCAACGCCTATGTGGCCGGCTTCAACGCCGAGAACGCGGCGGCGATCGAGGCCGGCGAGGTGACCGCCCTGGCCCCCTCCTCCGTGGAGTTCGTGGAGAAGGCGTCGGGCATCAAGGCGCGCTATGTGGTCGACAAGGCCGGGGTGATCGACCCCAACGTCATGCGCCCCAACATTCCCGAGCGGCCCAACGAGGAAATCTCGGTGCTGGCCGAGATGGCGGTGGCGGCGGCGCGCGAGGCCCTGGCGGCCTGGGGCAAGCCGGTCGGCGAGATCGGGGCGGTGATCTGCGCGGCCTCCAACATGCAGCGCGCCTATCCGGCCATGGCCATCGAGGTGCAGCAGGCGCTGGGAATCGACGGCTTCGCCTTCGACATGAACGTCGCCTGTTCGTCGGCGACCTTCGGCATCAAGACGGCGGCGGACTTCATCGCCTCGGGCTCGGCCAAGGCGGTGCTGATGGTCAATCCGGAGATCTGCTCGGGCCACCTGAACTTCCGCGACCGCGACAGCCACTTCATCTTCGGCGACGTGGCCACGGCGGTGATCCTGGAGGACGCCGACCAGGCGACAGGCGGCTGGGAAATCCTGGGCACGCGGCTGAAGACCCAGTTCTCGAACAACATCCGCAACAACTTCGGCTTCTTGAATCGCTGCGCCCCCGAGGGCGTCGGCGCGCGCGACAAGCTGTTCGTGCAGGAGGGCCGCAAGGTGTTCCGCGAGGTGGTGCCGATGGTCTCTGACATGATCGTCGAGCACGCCGCCGAGCTGGGGCTGGATCCCACCGGGCTGAAGCGCCTGTGGCTGCACCAGGCCAACATCAACATGAACGAGCTGATCGGCCGCAAGGTGCTGGGCCGCGACCCGGCGCCGGGCGAGAACGTCATCATCCTGGACGAGTTCGCCAACACCAGCTCGGCCGGCTCGATCATCGCCTTCCACCGGGCCAATTCGGACTTCGCGGCCGGCGAGACCGGGCTGATCTGTTCGTTCGGCGCCGGCTATTCGGCCGGGACCGTGTTCGTCAGGAAGCGCTAGGCGCTCGCCGAGCGGACCGCGAATCCGCCGCGAGCCAGGGCCAAAATCTCCGTAAATCACCGTTGATACGGTGGCCGCGGGCGGCCGCGCTGGGGTCGGGAGATGACGGTCGGGCGCACGGGGCGCCCGAGCGGAGGGTCTGTATCGGCGCATGGAGCGCCCGAGAGGTCAGGCTTATTCGCACCGCCGTCAACCGGCGGCAGCCCTCAGCTCGGCGGAGGCGGAGCGGCGCGCGGCGACCAGGGCCAGGAGCACGCAGAGCGCCGAACTGACGGCGGCCTCGATCATGCCGACCCCCGGCAAGTGGAGGGCGGGGTGACGCACGACCCAGGCGAAGGAAAAGCCGAAGATGCTGGGTCCGATCATCGAGGCCAGACCGGCGAGGCTCTGGTTGGCGCCCTGGAGCTGACCCTGTTCGTGCGGGGCCACGCGGCGGGTCATCAGGCCCTGCAGGCCGGGGATCATCAGGCCGGTGAGACAACCGATGGGCAGCCCGATGAGGTAGGTCCAGCCGGTGGGGGCGAGGCCGTACCAGGTGAAGCCGAGCGTCGAGGCCGCCGCGCCCGCCAGCAGGGCGCCGCGCTCGCCGAAGCGGCGGATGACGGGCCCCACCAGGAAGCTTTGCACCGCGATGCCCAGCAGGCTGCCGGCCATCATGGCGAGGCCGATGAAGCCGGGCGTCCAGCCGTAGCGATAGCCGACGTAGAGGACATAGATGCTGGGCCAGACCATCTGGCCGAGCTGGCTGAGGAAGTAGATCGACGCCAGGCCCAGCAGCTCGTGGTGCGAGCGCAGCAGGCGCAGCGAGCCCAGCGGGTTGGCCTTGGCGAACGCCAGGGCCGGCGTGCGCCGCTCGACCGACAGGGACTCCGGCAGGACGAAGACGCCGTAGAGGGCGTTGACCAGGGTCAGGCCGGCGGCGGCCATGAACGGCAGGCGCAGGTCGTAGTTGCCCAGGATGCCGCCGATGGCCGGCCCGGCCAGGAAGCCGACGCTGAAGGCGCTGCCCATCCAGCCGAAGGCCTTGGCCCGGCCTTCCGGCGGGGTGACGTCGGCGACGTAGGCGTTGGCGGTGGAGAACACGGCCGAGGTGGCGCCGCTGATCAGCCGGCCGACGAACAGCCAGGCCAGGGTCGGGGCGAAGGCCATGAACAGGAAGTCGAGGCCGAGGCCGAACAGCGAGATCAGGAGGATCGGCCGGCGGCCGAACCGGTCGGACATCAGGCCCAGCACCGGGCCGAACACGAAGCTCATGGCCCCGCCGCAGGTGGCGAAGAGCACGTTGATCTCGGACGCCGAGGCGGTGTCGCCGCCACTGAGCTGCTTCAGCAGATTGGGCAGGATCGGCACCATGATGCCGATGGACATGGCGCTGGCCACCGCGCTGACGAAGATGAACCCGAACGCGGCCCGCCGGCCGCCGGCGGGGGCGGTCTGATCTGCGGCGGTGCGGTCAGACATGGCTCGTGCGGTCTTGGGCGGGATCTGGAGGGCCGACAGCCATAGCAGCGCCGGGCGGCGGAGCGGAGCGTTTGTTACGAGTTCGGGGCGGGCTGGTGACAAGGTTGAGGGGTTGGGGCCAGGTCTCAACGCCTGCTCCTGCCCTCCCTCGTCACCCCGGCAGAGCGGAGCGAGAGCCGGGGCCGGCCCATCGGGCGCCAAGACGAGATCGTATGAGGAGCCGGCGCGGCCGGCCCCGGATCGGCGGGCGCTCGCGCGCCCTTGTCCGGGGTGACGAGGGAAATTCGCCCCCTACCGCCGCTTGCCCAGCTCGGCGGCGATGTCCTTGACGGCGTGGCCGACCTTGCGGTGGGCGGCGATGATCTGGTCGGTGGTGACGCCCCAGCGCTTGGCCCAGAAGGCCAGTTCGTGGCGCTCACGGATGTCGATGCGGACGTTGTCGCGGAAGTCGCGCTTGCCCTTGGGTTCGGCCATGGCGGCCTCCGGTTCATGCTCCGCCGAGGCGGCGGCGCCTACAGATAGGCCCAGATGGCCAGGCCCGCGCCAGCGGCGCTGAGGCCGAGGGCGGTGAACCAGGGCCAGCGCTTGTGCAGGATGATGGCCAGGGTGGCGATGGCGATGGCCATGTGCAGCAGGGTGGAGGCGATGGTCAGCCGGCCGTGGCGCTGCTCGTGGCGCTCGGCGGCCTCGAGGAACTCGTCGCGCTTCTTTTCGAACTCGCCGGCCTTGGTTTTCAGGGGCCCGCCCTTGGCGGCTTCGTCGGCGGACTTCCTGGCGTAGTCGGCGGCCTTGGGCCCGTTCTCGTCGGCGGCGATCTGGTAGAGGTTCTTCTTGACGCTTTCGGCCTGGTACTGGGACCAGGTGTCGCTGGCCTGGTTCTGGACCAGGACGGCGTCGTTCTTGGCGACGATGGCCGCGTCGCTCTCGGTGGTCTCCAGGCTGGCGGCGATGGCCGCCACCACCGCCAGGACGGCGATGGTGAAGGTGACCTGGGAGATCAGCGGATCGTTGGCGTGCGCCGCGTGTTCCGCATGTTCGGCGTGCTCATGGTGTTCCAGCTCCTCGAGGGGGGAGTCGGACATGATCGCCTAGCCCTTGGCCTTCAGCGCCGCCTGGGCCGCCGCCAGGCGCGCGATGGGCACCCGGTAGGCCGAGCAGCTGACGTAGTCGAGGCCGACGGACTCGCAGAAGGCGATGGAGGCCGGATCGCCGCCATGCTCGCCGCAGATGCCGAGCTTGATGTCCGGGCGAACCGCCCTGCCCCGCTCGGTGGCGATGCGGATCAGGTCGCCGACGCCGTCGACGTCGATGGAGACGAAGGGGTCCTTCTCGAAGATTCCCTTGTCGATGTAGGCGTTGAGGAAGCGGCCGCTGTCGTCGCGGCTGATGCCGAAGGTGGTCTGGGTGAGGTCGTTGGTGCCGAAGGAGAAGAACTCGGCGCTGACCGCCAGGTCCGCGGCGCGCAGGGCGGCGCGGGGCAGCTCGACCATGGCGCCGACGCTGTATTCGATGGTCTGGCCGCGCTCCTCGCAGACCTGCTTGACGGTGCGGTCGGTGAGCGCGCGCAGGTAGTTCATCTCCTCGCCCTTGGCGACCAGGGGATGCATGATCTCGAGCTTGGGGGCCGGACGGCCCGAGGCGGCGACGTCGAGGCCGGCCTCGACGATGGCGCGCACCTGCATCTCGTAGATCTCGGGATAGGAGACGCCCAGGCGGCAGCCGCGGTGGCCGAGCATGGGATTGGTCTCGCGCAGCTCCTTGGCCCGGCGCAGCAGCTTGCCGGCGTCAAGGCCCGTGGCCTCGGCCACCGCCTTCAGATCCTCCTCGGTGTGGGGCAGGAACTCGTGCAGCGGCGGGTCGAGCAGGCGGATGGTGACCGGCAGGCCCTCCATGATCTCGAACAGCTCGACGAAGTCGCCCTTCTGCATCGGCAGGATCTTGGCGAGGGCGGCGCGGCGGCCCTGCTCGTCGTCGGCCAGGATCATCTCGCGCACGGCGGCGATGCGGGCGTCGTCGAAGAACATGTGCTCGGTGCGACAAAGGCCGATGCCCTCGGCGCCGAACTGACGGGCGGTGCGCGCGTCGTTGGCGGTCTCGGCGTTGGCGCGGACCTTGAGGCGGCGGGCGGCGTCGGCCCAGCCCATCAGCTTGGCGAAGTCGCCGGAGAGCTCGGGCTCGACCATCTTGACCGCCCCGGCCAGGACATCGCCCTTGGAGCCGTCGATGGTGATGATCTCGCCGGCCTTGAAGACCCGGCCGCGGGCCCGCATCTCGCCGGCCTTCTCGTCGATCTGAAGTTCGCCGGCGCCGGAGACGCACGGGCGGCCCATGCCGCGGGCGACCACGGCGGCGTGGCTGGTCATGCCGCCGCGGGCGGTGACGATGCCGCGGGCGGCGTCCATGCCGCGGATGTCCTCGGGGCTGGTCTCCTCGCGCACCAGGATGACGTCCTCGCCCGCCGCGCCGAGGTGCTCGGCCGCCTCGGCGGTGAAGACGATCTTGCCGGTGGCGGCGCCGGGCGAAGCCGGCAGGCCGTTGGCGATGGTGTCGCGCTCGGCGTCGGCCGCGATGGTAGGGTGCAGCAGCTGGTCGAGGGACGAGGGCTCGACCCGCAGGACGGCTTCCTCGTGGGTGATCAGGCCCTCGGCGGCCATGTCGACGGCGACCTTGAGCGCCGCCCTGGCGGTGCGCTTGCCGTTACGGGTCTGCAGCATGTAGAGGCGGCCGCGCTCGACCGTGAACTCGATGTCCTGCATGTCGCGGTAGTGGCGTTCCAGGCGCTGGACCACGGCGTTGAACTGCTCGAACACCTCCGGCATGGCCTCTTCCATGGAGGGGTTCTTGTCGCCCATCTCCTCGCGGGCGGCCTTGGTGATCGGCTGCGGCGTGCGGATGCCGGCGACCACGTCCTCGCCCTGGGCGTTGATCAGGAACTCGCCATAGAGCTTGTGCTCGCCGGTGGAGGGGTTGCGGGTGAAGGCGACGCCGGTGGCCGAAGTCTCGCCCATGTTGCCGAACACCATCGACTGGACGTTGACGGCCGTGCCCCAGCTTTCGGGGATGTCGTGCATGCGGCGATAGAACTTGGCGCGGTCGTTCATCCAGCTGGCGAAGACGGCGCCGATGGCGCCCCAGAGCTGCTGGGCCGGGTCCTGCGGGAAGGGGTGGCCGAGCTCGCGCTGGACGGCGGCCTTGTACTCGCCGACCACCGCCTGCCAGTCCTCGGCGGAGAGGCCGGTGTCGACGTAGACGCCCAGGGCGTCCTTCTTGTCGTCGAGGATCTCCTCGAACATGTGGTGGTCCAGGCCCAGGACCACATTGGAATACATCTGGATGAAGCGGCGGTAGCTGTCGAAGGCGAAGCGGCGGTCGCCGGCCAGCTTGGCCAGGCCCTCGACGGTGTCGTCGTTGAGGCCGAGGTTGAGCACCGTGTCCATCATGCCGGGCATGGAGGCCCGCGCGCCCGAGCGCACCGAGACCAGCAGCGCGTTGGCGGCGTCGCCGAAGCGCTTGCCGGTGGCGGCCTCGACCGCGGCCAGCGCCGTCTTGACCTGGGCGTCCAGCTCGGCCGGGTAGACCTTGCCGTTGGCGTAGTAGTGGTTGCAGGCCTCGGTGGTGATGGTGAAGCCCGGCGGCACCGGCAGGCCCAGGGACGACATCTCGGCCAGGTTGGCGCCCTTGCCCCCCAGCAGGTCCTTCATGGAAGCGTCGCCCTCGGCCGAACCGCCGCCGAAGGCGTAGACCCACTGCGTCCGCGCCAGAGTGCCTGTGGACAGAGTGCTTGTCGTCATGGCCGTCCCTTAGAACCTGAATACCTATACGCCGCGAAGCCCGGGACGCCGTCCGGCGTTCCCGACGAACGCCCCTTAGCCTGAAACCTGCGAGAAGTCCGCCACCTGGCCCATGGCGTCGCGAACCTGGACAAGAAGACGCAGGCGGTTGGCCCGTTCCTCCGGATTGTCGGAATTGACCAGAACCGCCTCGAAGAAGGCGTCCACCGGGCCGCGCAATCCCGCCAGGGCGGTCATGGCGGCGGCGAAGTCCTCGCGGCCGAGCGCCGCGTCCACCGCCCCCGAAACGCCCTCGACGGCGCGGATCAGGGCCAGCTCCTCGGCCGGGGCGCCGGCGCGCTCGCGGGCCTCGCCGGTGGGCAGGGCGCCCTTCTTGGCCTCGGCGCCCAGGATGTTGGCGGCGCGCTTGTAGCCGGCCAGGAGGTTGGCCCCGTCCTCGGTGGCGAGGAAGGCGCTGAGGGCCTCGACGCGGGCGACGATGCGCACCAGGTCGTCGTCGCCCAGGGCGAAGACAGCGTCCACCAGGTCGTGGCGGCGGCCCTGGTCGCGCAGCAGGACCTTCAGGCGGTCGGCCAGGAAGCCGGCGATCTCCTCGACCACCTCGCTGTAGCCGCGGAATTCCAGCAGCACGGGCTGTTCCGGCGGGCGGGCGGCGGCGGAGGCGCGATCGAACTCGATGTCGACGTCGCTGTCCATCTTCACGACGTAGACCGGCTCGGCCTTCAGGGCGTCGCGGAACTCGCGCAGGTAGGGCTCGAAGACCTCCGGCGCGGTCATCCGCTCGGCGCCCAGCCAGGCGGTGACCCGGCCGGCGGAGACATACACGGCCCGGCCCGGGGCGGCGTAGGTGGTCAGGGTGTCGTACCACTGGCCGACCAGGTCGCGGACCGGGGCGCGGACCTCGGACTTGAGCAGGATGCGGATCAGGCCCAGGGCGGCGCGGCGCAGGGCGTAGGGATCGCGCGAGCCGGTGGGCTTTTCCCCGATAGCGAAGAAGCCGGCCAGGGTGTCGACCTTGTCGGCCAGGGCCACGGCCATGGCCACCGGGCGGTCCGGCACGTCGTCGTTGGGGCCGGCGGGCTTGTAGTGGTCCTCGATGGCCTCGGCGATCAGCGGGCTCATGCCGTCGGCGCGGGCGTAGTAGCCGCCCATCAGGCCCTGCAGTTCAGGGAACTCGCCGACCATGTTGGAGGCCAGGTCCGCCTTGGAGAGGCGCGCCGCCTCGCGGGCGCGGCCGGAGTCGGCGCCGACGGTCTCGGCCAGGCCCTCGGCCAGCAGCTCCAGGCGCATGACGCGCTCGGCCATGGTGCCCAGGCGGGCGTGGAAGGTGACGCCCTTGAGCTTTTCCAGCCAGATGTTGAAGCCGGCGCGGCGGTCCTCGTCCCAGAAGAAGCGGGCGTCGTTGAGACGGGCCGAGAGGACGCGGGCGTTGCCGGCGGCCACCAGCTTGCCGCCGTCCTCGGCCTCGATGTTGGCCACCACCAGGAAGTGGGGGGCGAGCTTGCCGGTGGCCCGGGACTTCACGGCGAAGTACTTCTGGTGGGTGCGCATGGAGGTGCGGATCACCTCCGGCGGCAGGTCCAGGAAGGCGGGATCCATGTCGCCGAGGATCGGGGTCGGCCATTCTGCCAGGCCGGAGACCTCGGTCAGCAGGCCCTCGTCCTCCACCAGCTCCAGGTCGTGGCGCAGGCAGAGGTCGCGAGCGCGCTTGCTGATCGCTTCGGCCCGGTCGCGGGCGTCGACGATGACGTAGTGGCGGGCCAGGCCCTCGCGGTAGCTGTCGAAGTCGCGGACCTTGAACGAGCGGCCGGAGCCCATGAAGCGGTGGCCCTGCACCGTGTCGCCGGCGACGACGCCGTCGATCTCCAGCGGCACGACCTGGCCGTCGAACAGGCAGACGATCCCGCGCAGAGGACGCACCCAGCGCAGGGTCCCGCGGCCCCAGGTCATGGCCTTGGGCCAGGGGAAGCCCCGCACGATGGCCTCGACCATCTCGGCGGCGATGTCGCTGGTGGGCCGGCCGGTGCGCGACAGGGTGGCGAACCAGACGCCGTCCCGTTCCACCAGGTCCTGGCGGGCGACGCCGGCCGAACGCAGGAAGCCGTCAACGGCGGCGTCCGGGGCGCCGACGCGCGGGCCCTTGCGTTCCTCGACCCGGTCGGCCTGGGCGGCGGGCAGGCCCTCGACCACCAGGGTCAGGCGGCGCGGGCCGGAATAGGCGGCGATGGCGTCGAAGGCGAGGCCGGCCTCGGCCAGGCGCTCGCGGGCCATGCGCTCGAAGTCGCGCGCCGCGCCAGGCTGCATGCGCGCGGGGATTTCCTCGGAGAACAGTTCGACCAGAAGCTGGGGCATGTCAGACGGCCGCCTCTTCCTGCTCGACCCAGGCCTGGGCGCAGGCTTTGCACAGTTCGCGGATGCGGCCGATGTAGCTCTGGCGCTCGGCGACGGCGATGGCGCCGCGGGCGTCCATGATGTTGAACAGGTGGCTGGCCTTGAGGACGTGGTCGTAGGCGGCCAGCACCAGCTTCTGGCCCTGGCGGCCGCGCGAATTGAGGATGCGGGGCGCCTCGCGCTCCATGTCCTCGAACTGGCGCTTGAGCACGGCGACGTCGGCGACCTCCTGTTCGAAGGCCGAGAACTGGCGCTCGTTCTCCAGGAACACGTCGCCGTAGGTCTTGAAGTCCGGGCTCTGGGGATCGTTGAAGGCCAGGTCGTAGACGCTCTCGACGCCCTGGATGTAGAGCGACAGGCGCTCCAGGCCGTAGGTCAGCTCGCCGGCGACGGGGAACACGTCCAGGCCGCCGACCTGCTGGAAGTAGGTGTACTGGGTGACCTCCATGCCGTCGCACCAGACCTCCCAGCCCAGGCCCCAGGCGCCGACGGTGGGGTTCTCCCAGTCGTCCTCGACGAAGCGGATGTCGTGCAGGGCCGGGTCGATGCCCACGGCCTTGAGGGAGCCCAGGTAGAGCTCCTGCATGTTGTCGGGGTTGGGCTTCAGGATCACCTGGTACTGGTGATGCTGGTGCAGGCGGTTGGGATTGTCGCCGAAGCGGCCGTCGGCCGGGCGGCGCGAGGGCTGGACGTAGGCCACGCGCCAGGGCTTGGGGCCGAGGGCGCGCAGGACGGTGGCGGGATGCAGGGTCCCCGCCCCCACTTCCACGTCGTAGGGCTGCAGGATCACGCAACCCTGCTGGCTCCAGTACTCGTGGAGCTTCAGGATCAGGCCCTGGAACGAGAGCGGCCTGGTGGGCGGAGCAGAAGACGCGGGCATTCGCGGGGGAATCTCGGCGACGCGCGAGGCGCAAAAAAGTCGGCGGACCTATAGGGCCCGCCGACTATTGCATCAAGCCAAGCAGCGGCCCGGCGACGGATCGCCGGGCGTGGCCCGATCAGCCGCCGGTGGTCGGCGCCGTCGGGGCCGCCGAGGCGGCGACGCCCGGGAGCGTCACGTCGGACGGGATCAGCACCTTGTCGACCACGAAGACGGTGACGCCATTGGCCGCCTTGACGTCGGCCTGGATGACGTCGGCGTTGTTGACCAGGATCACGTCGCCGCCGCCGTCGAGGGTGACCTGCTGGGCTTCCACCGTGCCGACCGTGGTCTTGGTGCCTTTGATCTTGGCGGAGTCCATCGGCAGGTTGACCACGTGATAGGTCAGCACCTTGCGCAGTTGCTGGGCCCCGGCGGGCGACAGCAGGAGCTGCAGCGTGGTGGGCGGCAGGGCGTTGAAGGCCTCGTCCGTGGGGGCGAAGACGGTCAGGTTCGGGGCGGCCTTGAGCGGCGCGGTGAGCTGGTTGGCGTCGAGCGCCTTGAGCAGCACGGTGAAGTGGCCGGAAGCCTTGAGCGTGCTGACCCAGTCGCCGTTGGGAACGACGTTGGGAGACGGCGGCAGGGGGGCGGCCGGCGCCGGGGCGGCGGCGGGAGCGGCCGGAGCCGCGGCCGCGGGCGCCGCCGGAGCGGCCGCCGTCTGCGCCAGAACGAGCGCGGGGCAGGTCACGAGGGCCGCCGCGGCGGCGGTGGAGAGCAGGCGATTAAAGCGCATGGATATCCTCAGCTAGGGGGATGCCCCCCGGGCTTCCCTCGCCCACCCGTAAATACGCCGGCCGGCGGTTCGTCAATTGCCGGCTGGCGCGGTCCTTTGTCCCGTCATGGAAAGTGGGCGCCCATAGCGCGCCCGATTGGCCTTGGTGTCCGGAACGGGGGCATTGGAGACCACGGTGGGGTCGCCGGCCTTGAGGGTGTAGGCCTGATCGGCCGGGGTCGGCGAGGACTGGTAGACGATGGCCCCGGTGTTGACGCCGGCGCTGTCGGCCGCCGTGGCGGTCGGCGCGGGCGCGGCCTGGTCGTTCATGGGAGCCTGGGGAGCCTGGGGAGCTTGGGACGCCTGGCCCTGCATGGTGGGATCGGCGGGGGCCTGGCCGGACTGGGCGAAGGCGACGGGGGCGGCGACGAGCGCCAGGGCCGTCACAGCGGCGGCGGTGCGGAAGCGGATCATGACGTCCTCCTTGGTGGACAGGGCCGGACGGTTCGCCGTCCGGTCGCCTGCAATACGCGGAACGAGGCCGGACGGTTCCGTTTGACGTTTCGCCGCCGGGCGGGGGCGTCAGCGGTTCATGAACACGAAGATCGCGCCGACGAAGATGAATCCAAACCCCACCAGGGTCGTGATCTTCAGCGGCTCATGAAGATAGAACACCGAGAACAGCGCGAAGACGATCAAGGTGATCGCCTCCTGGATCGTCTTCAACTCCGCGGTCGTGTAGACGGACGAGCCGATGCGGTTGGCCGGCACCGCCAGGCTGTACTCGAAGCCGGCGATCAGCCAGCTCACCAATATGGCGATCGGCAGGGCCACCTGCTTGAACTTCAGGTGCCCGTACCAGGCGAACGTCATGAAGACGTTGGACGCCAGGAGCATCACGAACGGCGCTAGGCGCGCCCAGGACAATTCCATCAAGTCCACCTCTGAATGGGGGGTGTCGAGACCCCGAATGCACTGAAATTAGGCGCCGGCGGCAATTCGCTGCCCGCATTGCGGGCGTGTTGCCTTGTTTCTTGACCATTGATTACCGGCTCTACGTCGGAACACCCCCTCGCCGATAGCGTCCGCTCGGTCGGCGCGTGGGGCTCTTCGGATACCGCCCGCCGCTTGGGGATAACCATCAAGGAGGCGCGCGCCGGGCAGTTCGTACCGGATGCGCGGGAGCGAGGCGGATGAAACTCATCATAGCGGTCGTGAAGCCCTTCAAGCTCGACGAAGTCCGGGAAGCCCTCGTGGCGGCCGGAATCGAGGGTCTGACGGTCTCGGAAGTCAAAGGTTATGGCCGGCAGAAAGGCCAGACCGAAATCTACCGGGGGGCGGAGTACCAAGTGAACTTCGTGCCGAAGGTGAAGCTCGAGGCGGTGGTCAATGACGCCGCCGCCGCCGGCGCGGTGGAGGCCATCAAGGCCGCCGCGGCCACCGGCAAGATCGGCGACGGGAAGATCTTCGTCCTGAACGTCGAAGACGCCGTGCGGATCCGGACCGGTGAAACCGGTTCGGCCGCGATCTGATGCATCGGGACTAGGGGATAGTGACCATGAAACCACTCGGATTTAGCCGGCTGGCGGGGCTCGCCCTCGCCGCCATGATCGTCGGGGCGCCTGTCGCGGCCCTGGCGCAGGCCGCCACGACGGCCGCCCCCGCAGCCTCGGCCGCACCGGCCGCCACCACCGCCGCCGACACGGCCGCTCCGGCCGCCGCCGCGCCTGCCGCTCCGGCGGCGGCGGCCGCCCCCGCGCCGTTCAAGACCGACAGCGGCGACACCGCCTGGATGCTCACCTCCACCGCCCTGGTGCTGCTGATGACCATCCCGGGCCTGGCGCTGTTCTACGGCGGCATGGTCCGCAAGAAGAACGTCATCGCCACGGTGGCCCAGTCCTTCGCCATGACCGCGGTCGTCACGGTCGTCTGGTACGTGATCGAATACTCGATCGCGTTCGGGACGAACTCGGACGCGGGGATGAACAAGTACTGGGGGGGCATGGGCAACTTCATGCTCAAGGGCATCACCATGGACAAGACGTACTCGATCGCCGGGGCCACCCCGACGATCCCCGAGTACGTGTTCATGATGTTCCAGATGACCTTCGCGATCATCACCCCGGCCCTGATCGCCGGCGCCTTCGCCGAGCGCTTCAAGTTCTCGGCCCTGCTGCTGTTCACCGTCCTGTGGTCGATCTTCGTCTACGGACCGGTGGCGCACTGGGTGTGGGGCGGCGGCTTCCTGGGCAGCCTGGGCGTGCTCGACTTCGCCGGCGGTACGGTGGTTCACATCAACGCCGGTGTCGCCGGCCTGGTCTGCGCCCTGGTGCTCGGCAAGCGTAAGGGCTTCGGCCACGACAACATGGCGCCGAACAATCTGGTCTACACCATGATCGGCGCCAGCCTGCTGTGGGTCGGCTGGTTCGGCTTCAACGCCGGTTCGGCCGTGGCGTCCAACGCCCTGGCCGGCGCGGCCATGGCCAACACCCAGATCGCCACCGGCGCGGCCGCCCTGATGTGGATGGCCGTCGAGTGGGTGCACCGCAAGAAGCCCACCATGCTCGGCATGGCCTCGGGCGCGGTCGCCGGCCTCGTCGCCGTCACCCCGGCCTCGGGCTTCGTGAACCCCACGGGCGCCCTGATCGTCGGCCTGGCCGCCGGTGTCGGCTGCTACTGCGGCGCGGTGTTCCTCAAGAACATGTTCAAGTACGACGACAGCCTGGACGCCTTCGGCGTGCACGGCGTCGGCGGCCTGATCGGCGCCCTGCTGACCGGCGTGTTCGCGGACGAGACCATCAACTCCCTGGGCAAGGTGCACAGCATCGTCACCCAGGCCGAGGGCTGCCTGGCCACCATCGCCTGGACCGCCGTCGGCACCTTCGTGATCCTGATGATCTGCAAGTTCACGACCGGCCTGCGCGTCAGCGAGGACGGCGAAGTCGAAGGCCTCGACATCACCCTCCACGGCGAAGCGATCCACGACTAGGGATCGGCCACAGTCACAGAGTTGGGAACGGGGGTCCTTCGGGGCCCCCGTTTTCGTTTGGGGGGGTGGCGAACCCTCGCTGCCTGAGTGGCGGCCTTGCGCCCCCTCCACCATGGCGCCGGGGGCGCCATGGTCCCCCTCCCCCGCTGCGCGGGTGAGGAGCAGACGACGCCGCTACCTCTCCTCCCCTGCGAGCGGAGCGATGCGGGGGAGGTGGCGGTCCGCGAAGCGGGCCGACGGAGGGGGCGCGAGGCCGCGTCTCCAGATCCCTCGAGGCTAGTTCAGCGAGCCCTTGATCCGGCAGGGCCGCACCCACCATCCGGGATGGTCGGCAGCGAGGCGGGCGGCCAGGCGGCCAGCGGCCTGCGCGTCGGCGGCGAGGGCGAAGCAGGTGGCGCCGGAGCCGGACATGCGCACGAAGAGGCTCTCGGGCTGGCCGCGGAGGATGCCGAGGGCCTCGCCGATGGCCGGGTTCAGGGCCACGGCCGGCGGCTCCAGATCGTTGCGGGTCCCGGCCAGGAAGGCGGCGACCGTCCGCGCGTCGGACATCGGACCGGGGAACGCCGGCGGTTCGGCCCCGCCGGGCGCGCCGGCGTCGTCGTAGGCGCGGTAGACCTTGCCCGTGGGCGACGGCACGCCCGGGTTGACCAGGACTAGGTCCATATCCGGGAACGTGGGCGGATCGGCCAGGTCGTCGCCGCGGCCGGTGGCGAAGGTGGGCAGGCCGGCGAGGCAGGCCGGCACGTCCGAGCCCAGGGCCCGGGCGATGGCCTGGAGACCCTGGTCGGCCCCCTGCTCCAGTCCCAGGGCGTCCTGGAGCAGCAGCAGGGCCGCGGCCGCATCGGCCGAGCCGCCGCCGATGCCGGCGGCGATGGGCAGGCGCTTGTCGAGCACGAGGCGGAAGGCCGGATGCCGGCCCGGGAAGGCCGCCAGAAGCTGGTCGCGGGCGCGGACGACCAGATTGTCGTCATCGGCCGCCAGGGCCGCGCCGAAGGGGCCGGTGATCTCGAAGGCCATCGCCCCGGCCGGCTCGAAGCGCACCTCGTCGCCGACGTCGGCGAAGACCATCAGGCTGGACAGGGGATGGTAGCCGTCGGCCGCCACGGGCCCGACGTGCAGGAACAGGTTCACCTTCGCCGGAGCGAGGCGCCGCAGGACCGCCGACATGACGTCCTACTGGCCGGCGACGACGGCCGGCGCGGCGGCGCCGTCCAGCCCCGACTTGAGCTTGGTCTCGACGTCGGCCTTGGTCTTGGCCGAGGGGTCGAGGATCAGCACTCGGCGCCACTGGAACTCGGCCTCGGTCTTGCGGCCCACCCGCCAGTAGGCGTCGCCCAGGTGGTTGTTGACGTCCGGATCGGCCGGTTCGAGGACCACGGCGTCCTCCAGCTTGGCCACGGCGGTCTTGTAGTCGCCCAGGCGATAGTAGGCCCAGCCGAGGGAATCCAGCATGGCGCCGGACTGCGGATTGGCGTCCACGGCTTTTTGCACCATGGCCAGGGCCTCGGTCAGGCGCTCGCCGCGGTCGATCCAGGAATAGGCCAGGAAGTTCAGCAGCTCCGGCTCGTCCGGGCGTTCCTTGAGGGCGACGGTGAGATCGCGCTCGGCGTCCTTCCAGCGGCCGGCCTGTTCCAGGGAGGCGGCGCGGGCGTAGAGCAGGCGCCAGTCCACATGTTCGCCCTGGGCGGCGATCACCTTGTCCAGGATGGTCGCGGACTCCGCGTACTGTTCGTCGGCGCGCAGCAGGTCGGCCAGGTTGACGGCCGCTTCCTGGTTGTCCGGGGCCGCCGCCAGGGTCTCGCGGGCCGCCTTGAGCGCGCCATCGTGGTCGTTGGCGTTCTGGTAGGTCCACGCCAGCTTGTTTCGGGCGGTGATGTAGCGGTCGGTGCCGGCGCGCAGGTGGCCATAGGCCTCGCGCGCGGACTGCAGGTCGCCGGCGTTGCTGAGCACGTCGCCCACCAGCATCCAGGCCTCGTCGCGGTTCGGATCGAGGCGCAGGGCCAGGCGCAGATAGGCCAGGGCGACGTCCTGCTGATGCTGGATCATCAGGGTCGCGGCCGGCGCGATCAGGGCCTCGGCGGCGGCCTGGCGGATGCTGGGAAGGGGCGGCGCAGGCTTGTGCGCCTTCGTGCGGGCCAGGCCGTCCTGGAGGTCGCTGTTGTCCGGGAAGCGGGCCAGGGCGGCGGTGTAGATGGCCGCAGCGTCGGAGGTGCGCTTGCGGCGCTCCAGCATGGCCCCGTAGTTGAGGCTGGAAAGCGCGCCCGGGTCGCCGGAGGCGATCAGCGCCTTGTAGTGGGTCTCGGCCTCGTCATAGCGCCTTGCCCGCTCGAAGAGGCGCGCCTGGCTGAGGTTGGCGAAGAACTGTCCGATGGGATCGCCCGGCAGGGACGGGTGGATCAGGGAGCCCTCCACGTCGCCGGCGGCCGCGGCCGCCCAGGGCGAGACCAGGATGGCCGCCGACTTGTGCGGATAGCCGACGTCGGTGCTCTTGAAGATGGCCTGGGCCTGCTTGCCGTTGTCCTCGGCCAGGGCCTCGACCCCGCGCACCAGTATGCCCAGGCGAACGGTCCCCGGGTCGATTTCGTCGCCGGTGGGGGCCAGGGTGGCGGCCTTGCGCACGTCGCCGGCCAGCAGGGCGGCGAAGAAGGCGCGCTGACCGATGGTGCGGTCCTGGCCAGCGGTCTGGGCCGCGGCGCCGAAATAGGCCGCAGCATCGTTGTTGTGGCCCTGCATCATGGCCGCGCGGCCGGCGAGGAACAGGCCGTAGGTGGAGGCCTGGTCCGGGGTCACCGCGGGGCGCGGCGCCTCGGCGACGGCGGCGGGCGGAGGGGCCGAAGCGGTCGGACCGGACGCCGTGGTGGCGCAGGCCGCCAGAGCCGTCATCGGCAAGGCGGCGGCGAGCACGCGCAGGCGGGTCAGGGCGCGCGGCTTCGGCAGGGATCGTGCGAAAGGCATGTGTCCACCCTTGGCCTTCAAATGTGGCGCCGGCAAGGGCGCTGCTGTCGCACAAGGCTAGCGGGCAAGAGGTTGACGCCCCCTCACCCGCCGCCGCCGCCGCTGAAGCCTACATATTGGGATAGTTGGGCCCGCCGCCGCCCTCCGGCGTCGTCCAGTTGATGTTCTGCGACGGATCCTTGATGTCGCAGGTTTTGCAGTGGACGCAGTTCTGGGCGTTGATCTGGAACTTGGGGTTCTGGCCGGCCTCGTCGTAGAGCACCTCGTAGACCCCGGCCGGGCAGTAGAGCCGAGCCGGCTCGCCGTACTTGGGCAGGTTCACCGAGATCGGCACCGACGGATCCTTGAGCTTCAGGTGCGCCGGCTGGTCTTCCTCGTGGTTGGTGGCCGACAGGAAGACGCTGGAGAGCTTGTCGAAGCTGATCACGCCGTCGGGCTTGGGGTAGACGATCGGCTTGTGGTCCTTGGCGAGCTCCAGATAGGCGTAGTCCGGCTTGCCGTGCTTGAGGGTGCCCAGGAAGGAGAAGCCGCCGGTGAGGCTGGCCAGGTGCATCTCGGCCATCCCCACGACGCCGCCCCAGAAGGTGCCCAGGCGCGACAGCAACGGCTTGGCGTTGCGGACGATCTTGAGCTCCCTGGCGACCCAGGACGTCTCGAAGGCCTCGGGATAGGCGGTCAGCTCGTCGGCCTCGCGGCCGGCCTGGATGGCGGCGAACGCCGCCTCGGCGGCCAGCATGCCGGTCTTCATGGCGTTGTGGCTGCCCTTGATGCGGGGCACGTTCACGAAGCCGGCCGAGCAGCCGATCAGGACGCCGCCGGGGAAGGTCAGCTTGGGAATCGACTGCCAGCCGCCCTCGGTGATGGCGCGGGCGCCGTAGGCGATGCGCTTGCCGCCCTCGAGATGGGGGCGGATGCTTTCGTGCTGCTTGAAGCGCTGGAACTCGTCGAAGGGCGACAGCCAGGGGTTCTTGTAGTTCAGGTGCACCACATAGCCGACGGCCACGTAGTTCTCGTCGAAATGGTACATGAACGAGCCGCCGCCGGTCTTGTCGTCCAGCGGCCAGCCGAAGGAGTGCTCGACCAGGCCCTTCTGGAAGTTGGCGTCGGGGACCTGCCAGATCTCCTTGATGCCGATGCCGAACTTCTGGGGCTCCTTGCCCTTGGATAGGTCGAACTTGTTGATCAGCACCTTGGCGAGCGAGCCGCGCACGCCTTCGGCGATGAACACATACTTGCCGTGCAGTTCCATGCCGGGCTGGAAGTCGGCCTTGGGCTGGCCGTCCTTGCCGATGCCGACGACGCCGACGACGACGCCCTTCACCGAGCCGTCCTCGCGATAGACCAGGTCGGAGGCGGCGAAGCCTGGGTAGATCTCCACGCCCAGGGCCTCGGCCTCGGTGGCCAGCCAGCGGCAGACGTTGGCCAGGGAGGCGATGTAGTTGCCCTTGTTGTGCATCAGCGCCGGCATGGCGAAGGCGGGCAACTCGAGCTCGCCCGAGGGGCCGAGCATGAGGTACTTGTCCTTGGTCACCTTGGTGGTGATCGGCGCGCCCTTGGCCTGCCAGTCCGGAATCAGCTCGTTGATGGCGATGGGGTCGATCACGGCGCCGGAAAGGATGTGGGCGCCGACCTCGGAACCCTTTTCCAGCAGGGCCACGGAGATTTCCGCGCCGGCCGCCTCGGCCAGCTGCTTCAGCCGGATCGCCGCCGACAGGCCGGCCGGACCGCCGCCGACGATGACGACGTCGTACTCCATGGCTTCGCGTTCCACGGTTTCGCTTCCGACGTCTTCGCTCATGTCGCCCTCTAGTTCCTGGTCTCAAGCCCGTTTTGGACTTAATCGAAGCCAAGGCCCAGCCGGTCAAGGACATTCCGCCGTCCGACGGCCCGGGCCGCATTCCTTGGACGCCCCTCCCCCGCCCGGCCGCGGGGATGCTAGGAAGGGTCATGACCGCCGACATCCGCGCCGTGGAAAGCCTGATGGCCTTTTGGGCCGACGCGGGCGTGGAGGTCGCCTACGCCGACGCGCCGGTGGACCGCACGGTCCAGACCGCCGCGCTGCTGAAGACCAAGAGCGACGCCGCGCCGGGCCGGGGGGCGGTCCCGATCGGCGCCCCGGCGGCCCCCGCGCCGCGCAAGATGACCTTCGTCGCCCCGGTCGCCGCCCCGGCCCCGCCCGCCGCCGACGAGGCCCGCCGCCTGGCCGCCGCGGCCCAGGACCTGGACGCCCTGGCCAAGGCCATCGCCGACTTCGACGGCTGCGGCCTGAAGTTCGAGGGCGCGCGCCAGGCCGTGTTCTCACGCGGGTCGCCGGACGCGCCGGTGATGATCATCGGCGAGGGTCCCGGGGCCGACGAAGACGCGCAGGGCGCCCCCTTCGTGGGACGCGCCGGCAAGCTGCTGGACCGGATGATCGCCGCCGCCGGCCTGGAGGGCCGGGTGTTCATCACCAATACGGTGTTCTGGCGCCCGCCGGGAAACCGAACCCCCTCGCCCGACGAGCAGCTCGCCTGCGCGCCCTTCCTGGAACGGGCCATCGCCCTGGTGAAGCCCAGGGTGCTGCTGCTGGCCGGCGGGGCGTCGGCCAAGTCGGTTCTGAAGCAGACAACGGGAATCCTGGCCCTGCGGGGCCGCTGGTTCGAGTGGAAGTCCGAGGACGGCGCCCTGGAGATTCCGGCCATGCCGACCCTGCATCCGGCCTTCCTGCTGCGCCAGCCCGCGGCCAAGAAGAAGGCCTGGGAGGACTTTCTGACGCTGGCGGAAAGGGTTGATCGACCCGACCGGCCTGCGTAAGACTTGTCGAATCGAGAACAGGGCCGCGCGGTTGTCCCAAACCCAACGCATGGGGGGCTTCGGCCAGACGCGCACGAAATCGGCATGACCAAGATCCGGGCGCTGCTGGCGGTTGGCTTTGCGACCCTTTCCCTGGTCGCCTCATCTTCCGCCGCCAGGGCGGCGACGCTGGAAGCCCTCTCGGACACCGACGCCCGCCTCTACAGCAACGCCTTCCAGGCCGCCGAGCGCGGCGACTTCGCCACCGCCGACGACAGCCTGGCGCACGTCAAGGACCCGTGCCTGGTGGGCCGGGTGCAGTTCCTGAAGCTGACCCACCCGGCGGTCACCAAGAACGTCTCCTACGATCAGCTGGTGGGCTGGCTGAAGTCCTTCAAGGACATGCCGGGCGCCGACCGCATCTACGCCCTGGCCCTGCGCCTGCGGCCGGCCGGCGAGGAGCCGCCGCCGCCGGAGACCGCCCTGGCCTCGGACCTGGGCGGCGACCGCCTGCGCACCGCGCCGCAGTACCGGCCCGCGCGGGAAGCCTATTTCGACGGCAAGCTGGACCGGGCCCTGACCCTGGCCAAGCGTTCGGGCGACGCCTGGATCGCCGGCCTGGCCTCGTACCGGCTGCAAGACTTCCAGGGCGCGATGGGCTTCTTCGAGACCCTGGCCCGCAATTCCAGCGAGAACGACTGGGTGCGCGCCGGCGGCGCCTTCTGGGCGGCCCGCTCGGCCGACGCGCTCAGCCAGTCCGACCGCGCCCAGGGCTATCTGCGCATCGCCGCGGCCCTGCCCGACACCTTCTACGGCATGATCGCCCAGCGCCGGCTGACCCTGACCGCCGACCCCATGGGCGGGCTGATCCAGACCGCCCTGGCCAGCGCCGGACAGCCGATGGCCATGCAGCCGATCAAGATCAACGCCTCGGGCCTGGATGCGCCCGGGGTGATGCGCCTGGTGCAGACCGACCCGCGCGCGCGCCGGGCCATCGCCCTGATGCAGATCGGCCGGCCCATCGACGCCGGGCTGGAGCTGCGCAACGGCATGGCCCAGGCCTCCAGCGAGGACGAGCGCTCGGCCTGGGCGACCCTGGTCTACGCCCTCAATCCGAACCGCCAGGCCAGCGGCTCGATCGCCGTGCAGACCGTGGCGCCGGCCGTGCAGGGCGTGGTCTATCCCATGCCCCGGATCGAGCCCGCCGGCGGCTTCGTGGTCAACAAGGCCCTGGTCTATGCGGTGACCTGGCAGGAGAGCCGCTTCAACCCGATGGCGGTCTCGCCGGTGGGCGCGCTGGGGATGATGCAGGTGATGCCGGCGGCCGCCGCCAGCGTCACCGGCGACGAAAGCTTCAAGCGCGACGTGGTGCCCCTGTTCGACGGCCCGACCAACGTCCAGATCGGCCAGCAGTACCTGGCCTTCCTGAACCAGCACGCCACCGGCAACGACCTCTTCCGCACCATCGCCGCGTACAACGGCGGGCCGGGCATGGTGGCCCGCACCGAGGCCCTGCTGGGCCCGGACGTGGACAGCCTGCTGTTCATGGAAAGCATGCCCTACTACGAGACGCGGGCCTATGTGCAGAAGGTGATGGCGGCCTACTGGGCCTACCAGCGCCAGTTCGGCGGCAAGACCGTCACCCTGGACGCCGCCGCGTCAGGCATGCGGATCATCGACGCCAAGCTGGACCGGTAAGGCCGGCCGCGCCTCAGCCGTTCAGCAGGATGGGCAGTCGCCGGGTCGGCTTGCCGGCGCGCCTCAGCAGCGCCGCCACGGACTTGTCGGTGACCTGGAAGCCGCTGGCGCGGTCGTAGCGCAGGCGGGCGATCAGCAGGGCTTCGATGCGCGGCGCGGGCAGCAGGCCGCGGCGCTGCGGCGCCGGCAGGCCGATGGCGTCGGCGTGGCGCTCCAGATGCTGGGCCACCTGCCGCTCCCAGCCGGGGAACAGCACCGGCCGCGGCGGCAGCACCATCAGCCACTGGCCCTTGGCGGCCTGGGCCGCCGCCGCCAGCCGCCCGCCCAGGGCCCCGCCGGCGCCGACCCGCCGCGCGCCGGCGTCCTCGAGGATGTCCAGGGTGGCGTCGGTGGAGCCGGCGTCGGCCGCCAGCACCTCGCGCACCAGGCCGTCGACGGCGGCCGGCACCAGGTCGGCCAGGGCGTCGCCGAGGGTGGCCTCGTCGTTGTAGGTGGGCAGGATCACCGAGATCATCGCGCGCTTAGACCGGGGCCGGCGGCGGGGGTCAAGAGTTCTTGTTTTGTTCCCTTCGATCGACTAGGTTCGGAGCATGTCCGGAGCCAGGCCCACGGCCCGCGGACGGGGCGCGGTGTCGAACGCCTCGGGCCGCTTTGAATCGATGTCGCGTGAAGGGTTCGACGACGGCTGGACGGAGCTGGACGAGACGCCGGCGCCGCTGCGCACCACCCTGACGGCCGAGAAGGCGCGGGTGATCATCGCCCGCAACGCGAGCCCCGACGTGGGTTTCGACCGCTCGATCAATCCCTATCGCGGGTGCGAGCACGGTTGCATCTACTGCTTCGCCAGGCCCACCCACGCCTACATGGGCCTGTCGCCCGGCCTCGATTTCGAGAGCCGGCTCTACTTCAAGCCGGAGGCGGCGCGGCTGCTGGAGCGGGAGCTGTCCAAGCCGGGCTACGTCCCCGAGATGATCCACATGGGGGCCAACACCGACCCCTATCAGCCGCAGGAACGGCGCCTGCGGATCACCCGCCAGGTGCTGGAGGTGATGCAGCGCTTTCGTCATCCGGTGTCGGTGCTGACCAAGTCGGCCCTGGTGGCGCGGGACATCGACATCCTGGGGCCGATGGCGGCGGACGGCCTGGCGCGGGCGGCGATCTCGGTGACCACCCTGGACCGGGCCCTGGCGCGGGCCATGGAGCCACGGGCGGCGACGCCGGAGCGGCGGTTGTGGGCGATCCGCCAGCTCACCGCGGCGGGCGTTCCCACCACGGTGATGTTCGCCCCGGTGATCCCGGGCCTCAACGACCACGAGATGGAGGCGGTGCTGCACCGGGCGGCCGAGGCCGGGGCGACCGGCGCCGGCTATGTGATGTTGCGCCTGCCGCTGGAGATCAAGGACCTGTTCCGCGAATGGCTGGACGAGGCCCGTCCCGACCGCGCGGCGCGGGTGATGTCGCTGGTGCGCCAGATGCGCGGCGGCAAGGACTATGACGCCCAGTGGGGCAAGCGGATGAAGGGCGACGGCCCGATCGCCGACCTCACCCGCCGGCGCTTCGAGATCGCCAAGCGGCGGTTCGGCTTCAACACCGAGCGCGCGCCGCTGGACGTGACGAAGTTCAAGGTTCCGCCCCGGGCGGGGGACCAGATGGACCTGTTCGGGTGAGCGCGAGCGCCCCCTACCCGGCCTTCTCGAACAGCATGGCCTTGGTGAGGAAGGCGGTGTCCTGGGCGACCAGGGTCAGGCCGGCGGCGGCGAACAGGGCCGCCAGGTCCTGGTCGCAGTAGCTGGCGTAGAAGGGTTCGTGGAAATAGGCCGGGAAGGCTTCCAGCAGGCGGCCGAGGCGCGGCTCGTCCACCGGCTGGATGGAGTCGGCCAGGGCGAACACGCCGCCGGGCTTCAGGACCCGGGCGATCTCGGCGGCGACCACGGGCCGCACGCGCGGCGGCAGCTCGTGGAACAGGTAGACGCAGGTGACGGCGTCCTGGCTGGCGTCGGCGAAGGGCAGGTGTTCGGCGTTGGCCTGGGCCAGGCTCGCGGCGGGGACGTTGCGGCGGGCCTCGTCGAGATAGGCGGGCGACAGGTCGACGCCGGTGAGGCGGGCGCGGGGAAAGGCGGCGGCGAGATCCTTGAGGAAGGCGCCGGCGCCGCAGGCCAGGTCGAGGATGGCGAGACCCCGGTGGTCGCGGTTGCGCCAGGCCTCGGCCAGCAGGGCCAGGGCGCGGCGGCGCATGGCCCCGGCCGTGCCGGCGAACAGGGCCTCGACCTGGGTCTCGTAGCGGCGGGCGCTGTCCTCGGTGAACCAGCCGCCGGTCTGGAAGTGGAAGTTCTGGCGGTAGTAGGTGGGATAGACTCCGGACGGCGCCTCGTCGCGGGCCTCGACCCCGCCGCCGCGCCGCCGGCGCGCCTCGACCTCGCGGGCGTCGCTGAGGAAGTCGATGGCCCGGCGGACGGCGTCCACGGGCCGGGCCGGGCCGTCGTCCATGGGCGGATAGAGGCCGCGCGCCACGTCCCGCGCCTCCTTCTCGAAGGCTTCCATCCAGGCGCGGCGGACGAGGCCGTCGGGGATGGGCTCGGACTTGGGCGCGAAGTCGGCCGGCTGCTCGCGGGTCGGTCGGGTAATGGCCCGAGCGGCCAGGCCCGCGGCGCCCCACCACACCGCCTTGACCGTGGCGCGGGCCGCCTGGGTGGCGCGGTCGCCGGCGAAGGCGGCGGGAGATGACTTGCTGTCGGCCAAGGGCTTACCGGGAAAAGACGCTCACCAGTTCAATATGGGGCGACCACAGGAACTGGTCCACCGGCAGGACGCGCTCCAGCGCAAAGCCCGCGTCGACCAGGGCGTGGGCGTCGCGGGCGAAGGTGGCCGGGTTGCAGGAGACGCCGATCACCCTGGCGACCTTGGACTTGGCGATCTGGGCGGTCTGTTCGAAGGCGCCGGCGCGGGGCGGGTCGATGAGGGCCACATCGACCTTCTTGAGCTCCTCGGCCAGGACCGGGCGGCGATCGAGATCTCGCGTCTCGGCGGCGATGGGCTTGAGGCCGGGGGCGCTGGCCATGGCGGCGCTGAGCGCCCTGACGGCCGGCCCGGCGGCGTCCGCGGCCAGGACCGGGGCGATCTCGGCCAGGCGGAAGGTGAAGGTGCCCACCCCGCAATAAAGGTCGGCGATGCGGTGCGCCCCGGCGGCGGCGGCCACGGCGAAGTCGGCGATGGCGCGCTCGGCCTGGGGCGCGGCCTGAAGGAAGGCGCCGGCCGGCAGGGCGACGCTGGCCGGGCCCAGGCGCACCATCGGCTGGCGGGCCATGTAGACGACCTCGCCGGCCAGGGTGACGCGGGCGAAGTCGGCCGCGGAGGCGACCTCGGCGGCGATCATGCGGGCGTCGGCCGAGAGGCCCCCGCTGCGCCGCTCGACGCCGGTGACGTCGATGTCGAGGCCGGTGTCAGTGAGGGTGACGTGCAGGGTCGGCGCCGACTTCGGATGTTCCAGGAACGGCGCGGCCAGGCGCTCCAGGGCCGGGAAGGCGGCGACCAGGGCCGGGTCGGCCACCGTGCAACTGTCGATGCGCGCCAGACGCCAGGAGCGGCGGGCCTTGAAGCCGACGACAGCCCCCTGCCCTTCTCGGCGGGCGTGCAGCGCCAGGCGACGGCGGGCGCCGGGCGGGGTGGCGAAGGCCGGCAGAATGTCGGTCTCGATACGCTCGCGGCCCAGGGCCAGGCGCACCTGCTCGCCCTTCCAAGCCAGGTAGGGCGCCATCTCCCAGTGCTGCAGGGCGCATCCGCCGCAATCGCCGAAGTGGGGGCACGGCGGCTGGGTGCGCTCGGGGCTGGGGCGCAGGATGGCGGTGACCTCGGCGCGGTCGCCGCGCACCTGGGCGGCCACGCGCTCGCCCGCCAGGGTCAGGGGGACGAAGATCGGGCGACCGGCGACCAGGCCGTCGCCCTGGGCGCCGACGGCGGCGATGTCCAGGTCCATGGCCACGGGCGGCGGACCGGCCTCCGTGGCCGGATGGCCACGCCCCTTGGGTGCCTGCCGTCTTGTGCTCGTCCTGGCCACCGGATTGCCACGCTTTCTCATCAAGGAAGCTGAACAAGGCGCTCAACCACCGTTCAGGTTCGAGCGTTTAGGGAAATCCTCGCGCCGTGGCGAGGATCGCCTTCGGAAGGGACCGTATTCATGAAGACCGTCATCACCGTGCTGGCCGCCGCCGCGCTGATCGCGCCGAGCCTGGCCGCCCCGCAGATCGCCCTGGCCCAGCCCGCCGGAGACTATGGACGCGACTATGGCCGCGGCGACGTCTGCCGGCGCGAGAAGGCCGAGTCCGGCACGCGCGGGGCGTTCCTGGGCGGCCTGCTGGGCGGCATCTTCGGCAGCGCCGTGGCCGGCCGGGGCAACCGGGTCGCCGGCGCGGTGATCGGCGGGACCGCGGGGGCCGCCATCGGCAACGCCGCCGGCCGCCACTCCGTCGAGTGCGTCCAGTATCCGGCCCGTATCGGCTACCACGAGGGCAACTGCCGCTGGGTGACCGAAAACTATGACGGCGAGCGCCACGAATTCGAAATCTGCCGCGGCCCCGACGGGGTGTGGCGCCCCAGCGGCCGCGCCTAGGCCCCGCCGCGCCTGCGGGCGTGCAGGAGGTATTCGCGGTTGCCGTCGGCGCCGGTGATCGGGCTGTCGGCGACGGCGAGGACGGACCAGCCTGAGGCTTCCAAGAAGGCCCGCACGCCCTCGACCGCTTCGGCGCGGGCCGCCTCGTCGCGGACGACTCCGCCCTTGCCGACCTTGGCCGGGCCGACCTCGAACTGTGGCTTGACCAGGGTCACGAGGTCCGCGCCCGGACGCGCCAGGGCGAGCGCCGCCGGCAGGACCTTCGCCAGGCCGATGAAGCTGACATCGCTGACGATCAGGTCGACGGGCTCGGGGACCAGGGCCGCCGACAAGGTCCGCGCGTCGGTGGCTTCCAGCGAGACGACGCGCGGGTCCGCCGCGAGGCTGGCGTGGAGCTGCCCGCGCCCCACGTCCACGGCGTAGACGCGCACCGCCCCGGCGGCCAGGCAGACCTCGGTGAAGCCGCCGGTTGAGGCGCCGACGTCGAGGACGACGGCGCCCTGGAGGGCGATCGGCCAGAGCTGCAGGGCATGGGCCAGCTTCAGCGCCCCGCGCCCGACCCAGGGGTGGGCGGGCTCGGCGGCCAGGACAGCGTCATCGTCCACCGGCTCGGCGGGTTTCAGCGCCGCGACGCCGCCGACCGTGACCCGCCCCGCCTCGATGGCGGCGCGGGCCTTGGCGCGACTGTCGAACAGGCCCCGCTCGACCAGCGCCACATCCAGCCGGCGGCGGCCCATGCAGGCGTCAGGCCGTCTCTTCGACGAACAGCTTCTTGAGCTCGTTCTTGAGGATCTTGCCGTTGGCGTTGCGCGGCAGGGTCTCGTGCCAGAACACCACCTTGACCGGCACCTTGAAGGCCGCCAGCCGCTCGGCCACCCAGGAGCGCAGTTCCTGTTCGGTGGCGCTGGCCCCCTCCTTGAGCGTGACCACGGCCGCCGGCTCCTCGCCCAGGGTCTTGTGCGGGATGCCGACCAGGGCCGCATCCATCACCGCCGGGTGGTCGTAAAGAACGTTCTCGACTTCGATGCAGTAGATGTTCTCGCCGCCGCGGATGAGCATGTCCTTGGCCCGGTCGATGATGAAGCAGAAGCCTTCCTCGTCGATGCGCGCCAGGTCGCCGGTCTTGACCCAGCCATCGACGAAGGTCTGGGCCGTGGCCTCGGGCTTGTTCCAGTAGCCGCGGACCACCTGGGGCCCCTTGGCCCACAGCTCGCCGACCTCGCCCACCGGCAGCTCGCGGTCGCCCTCGACGGTCATGATCTTGATGTCGGACACCGGCACGGCCGGCCCGCAGCTCTCGGGCCGGTGCTCGTAGTCTTCGGCGCTGTTGCCGGTGACGCTGGCGGAGGTCTCGGTCATGCCCCAGCCGTTGCCGGCGGCGGACTTGGGGAAGGTCTCCTTGATCTTGCGGACCAGTTCCGGGGCCGATGGCGCGCCGCCGTAGCCGATGCTCTCCAGCGACGACAGGTCGTAGTTCTTGCGCGCCGGATGCTCGATGAGCTGCCAGGCGATGGTCGGCACGCCGCCGGCCGAGGAGACCTTTTCGCGCTCGATCAGCTCGAAGGCGCGGATCGGGTCCCACTTGCGCATCATCACCAGCTTGGCGCCGCCGAACAGGCTGGGGTTGAGGATCGCGAAGCAGCCGGTGGCGTGGAAGAAGGGCACCGAGATCAGGCTGGAGCGTTGGGGCGCGTTCGGATCGGGCGCCGGCGGCTGCTCGCCCCGGCGCAGGAAGGTGCGCGCGCCGCCGATGGCGCCGGCCATGATGTTGGAGTTGATGTTGCGCTGGGTCGCCAGCGCCCCCTTGGGCTTACCGGTGGTGCCCGAGGTGTAGAAGATGGTGGCGTCGTCGTCCGGCCCGATGTCGGCGGGCGGCAGGGGCTCGTCCGGCAGCGAGGCCCAGAGTTCCGGCGGGCCGATGATGGTCTCCAGCTTGGCCACGCGGGGATCGGCGATCTCCTCGACCTCGCGGCTGACATAGACGTGCTTGAGATCGGGGCAGTTGTGCAGGTGCTCGGCGATGCGCTGGTAGCGCTCGGCGTCGACGATGACGACCTTGGAGCCGGAATCGACCAGGCCGTATTCCAGTTCCGGCCCGGTCCACCAGGCGTTCAGGGGCGTCACGATCGCGCCGATGACGGCGGCGGCGTAGAAGGCCACCGGCCATTCGGGCAGGTTGCGCATGATGACGGCGACGCGGTCGCCCTTTTTCACGCCGTCGGCCTGGAGCTGGCGGGCGAGCGCGCCGATGGCGCGGTAGAGGGCCTCATAGCTGACCCGCTCGTCCTCATGGACCAGGAAGATCTTTTCGCCGTGGGCGCGGCCGGCCTCGACCACCGCGCGCAGGGTGGGCGGCGCGTTCTTCCAGACGCGCAGCTTGACGCCGCGGATCTCCTTTTCCTCCATTTCGAAGGGCATGCCCGGCGCCGTCAGGAGGGCGTGGGCCTGGGCGATGGACATGGCGGGCCAGGGCTTGGCGGCGTCGGTCATGGGCTTTCCTCGAACACTGGAGCGCGCGCCCTGGAGGACAAATCCGGGCGCATCTTCGTCAGGTGAACAAGCATAAGGAACGACGGGATGCAAACGCGGCGAAGACGGCGCGACCGCACTGAGACAGATTGCAGCGGTCGTGCCGCCAGGAGTCGAAGCCGTGCCCCAGATCAGCCTGCTCACCCTGCCCAATGTGTTCAGCTATGCGGGGGTGGCCCTGTTCGCCGCCACCGGGGCCATGGCGGCGGCCCGGCGCAAGCACGACGTGGTGACGTTCGTCTTCTTCGCGGTGATCACGGGGCTGGGCGGCGGCACGCTGCGGGACCTGCTGCTGGGGCAGCCGATCATCTGGGTGCGTGACCCCACGCACCTGGCCATCGCCGCGGTGACGGGGATCGCCATCTGGCTGGTGGGCTTTCGCGAGCGCGACGCGCGGCTGCTCTTGTGGCCGGACGCCATCGGCCTGTCGGCCTTCGCCGTGCTGGGGGCGGACAAGGCCCTGGCGGTGGGGGTGAGCCCGCTGGTGGCCGTGCCCATGGGCGTGCTGACGGCCACGGCGGGCGGCATCATCCGCGACATCACCGCCGGAGAGCCGTCGGTGCTGCTGAACCGCGAGATCTACATCACCGCCGCCCTGACGGCGGCGGGGCTCTATGTCGTGGGCCAGCCGCTGATCGGCGCCGACGCGGCCAGCATCCTGGGCTTCGGCGCGGGGGCGGCGTTGCGCATCGCGGCGATGGTCTTTGGCTGGACTCTGCCGTCCTACGGCGGGGGGGTGCTGGGGCGGCGGAGGGCTTGAGGGCCCGTTGTTCGCCCAACCCCTGTCATCCCGGAATGCGCGACAGCGCATATCCGGGACCGCGGCAAGAGCCGGCGGTTGCAGCAGGCCGATGCAGCAGCGCTTCCGGCGGTCCCGGATAGCGGCTGCGCCGCTTCCGGGATGACAGTGGAGAAGGATGAGCGGGGCGGGCCCCCTACCCCACCGCCTCCAGGCGCTTGAGCGCCGCCTCCAGGCGGGCCTTGGCGTTCTCCGCCTCGGCCAGGCGGTCGCGGTTCTCCTGCACGACCTCTTCCGGAGCCCGGGCGATGAAGTCCGCGTTGCCCAGCTTCTTGGCGGTGCGGTCGATGTCGCCGGCGTGGGCGGCGATCTCCTTGGCCAGGCGCGCGCGCTCGGCGGAAAGATCGACGAACTCGGCGATGGCCAGGGCCCCGGTGGCCTCGCCGATGACGAAGGGCACGGCGCCGGGCGGGGCCGACTCGGTCTCGGCGATGCTGCCCAGGCGGCCCAGGCTGAGGATCAGGTCCCGGTGGCGGCTGAGGCGCTGGCGCGCGGCCGGGGCGGCGCCCGAGAGCGTCAGGGGCGCGCGGGCCGAGGGCGGCACGTTCATCTCGGCGCGGACCTGGCGGATCTCGGTGATCAGGTCGATCAGCCAGCCGATCTCGGCCTCGGCGTCCGCGTCGATCCAGGCCGCAGGCAGGTCGGGCCAGGGCGTGGTCAGCAAGAGGCCGTCGCGGCCGTGGCCGAACTGGGCGGTCTTGTCCCACAGCTCCTCGGTGATGAAGGGCATCACCGGGTGCAGCAGGACCAGGATCTGGTCCAGGACCCAGGCGGTGGTCGCCCGGGTCTCGGCCTTGGCGGCCTCGTCGTCGCCGTTGAGGATCGGCTTGGCCAGCTCCAGGTGCCAGTCGCAGAAGACGTTCCAGATGAAGCGGTAGAGGGCCTGGGCGGCGTCGTCGAAGGCGCAGGCCTCGAGGGCCTCGGTGACGGCGGCGGCGGCCTTGACCGTTTCGCCGCGGATCCAGCGGTTGAGGGTCTGCTGCAGGCGGGAGGGGTCGAAGCCCGGAACCGGCAGGCATTCGTTCATCTGGCAGAAGCGCGCGGCGTTCCAAAGCTTGGTGCCGAAATTGCGATAGCCTTCGACGCGTTGACGCGACAGCCTGACGTCGCGGGCCTGGCCCGACATGGCGGTCATGGTGAAGCGCAGGGCGTCGCAGCCGTAGGCGTCGATGAGTTCCAAGGGGTCGATGACGTTGCCCTTGGTCTTGGACATCTTCTGACCCTTCTCGTCGCGGATCAGGGCGTTGATGACCACGCGCTTGAAGGGGACCTCGCCCTTGAAGTGGATGCCCATCATCATCATCCGGGCGACCCAGAAGAAGATGATGTCGAAACCAGTGATCAGGGTGTCGGTAGGATAGAAGCGGGCCAGGTCCTCGGTGTCCCGGGGCCAGCCCAGGGTCGAGAACGGCCACAGGGCCGAGGAGAACCAGGTGTCGAGGACGTCCTCGTCCTGGCGCAGGGTCTCGTCGCGGCCGTAGTGGGCCTTGGCCAGGGCGCGGGCCTCGTCCTCGGTCTCGCCGACGAAGATCTCGCCGTCGGGGCCGTACCAGGCCGGGATGCGGTGGCCCCACCAGAGCTGGCGGCTGATGCACCAGGGCTCGATGTTGCGCAGCCACTCGAAGTAGGTCTTTTCCCAGTTGCGCGGGACGAAGACGGTCTCGCCCTTCTCGACGGCGGCGATGGCCGGCTTGGCCAGGACGGCGGCGTCGACGTACCACTGGTCCGTCAGATAGGGCTCGATGACCACCAGCTTCGACTTCTCGTCGAAGGGGATCATCAGGCGGTGGTTGTCGATGCCGTCCAGCAGGCCCTGGGCCTCCAGATCCTCGACGATGCGCTTGCGCGCCACGAAGCGGTCGAGGCCGCGGTAGGCCTCCGGCGCGACGTCGTTCAGCTTGGCGTCGGGGGTGAAGACGTTGATCGCCTCCAGGCCATGGCGCTTGCCGATCTGGAAGTCGTTGAAGTCGTGCGCCGGGGTGATCTTGACCGCGCCGGTGCCCTTTTCCGGGTCGGCGTAGTCGTCGGCGATGATCGGGACCAGGCGGCCGGTGAGCGGCAGCCGGACCTGCTTGCCGATCAGGTCCTGGTAGCGCTCGTCGGCCGGGTGAACGGCGACGGCGGTGTCGCCGATCATGGTCTCGGGGCGGGTGGTGGCGACGACGATGTAGCGGCCCGGCTCGCCCTCGATGGGGTAGCGGAAGCGCCACATGTGGCCGTTGGTTTCGACGTTCTCGACCTCGAGGTCCGAGATCGCCGTCTGCAGCTCGGGGTGCCAGTTGACCAGCCGCTTGTCGCGATAGATCAGGCCCTCGCGGTGAAGCTGGACGAACACCTTGCGGACGGCGTCCGACAGCCCCTCGTCGAGGGTGAAGCGCTCACGGCTCCAGTCGCAGGAGGCGCCCAGGCGGCGAAGCTGGTTGACGATGGTCCCGCCGCTTTCGGCCTTCCACTGCCAGACCTTCTCGACGAAGGCCTCGCGACCCATCTCGCGGCGGCCGATGTTGCCCTGGGCGGCGAGCTGGCGCTCGACCACCATCTGGGTGGCGATGCCGGCGTGGTCGGTGCCCGGCAGCCACAGGGCGGCGCGGCCGCGCATCCGCTGGAAGCGGACCAGCACGTCCTGCAGGGTGTTGTTCAGCGCATGGCCGATGTGCAGCGAACCGGTGACGTTCGGCGGCGGGATGACCATGGAGAACGGCTTGGCCGCGGGATCGGCCACGGGCGCGAAGGCGCCGGACGCCTCCCACTGGGCATAGAGGCGCGGCTCGACGGCTTTGGGATCGAAGGTCTTTTCAAGCATGGGCGTTCATTTCGGGGGGTCACTTACAACCCCGCGAAGCCCCGCGAAAGCGGGGCCCTTGCGGAACGCCGGCTATCGACGGTGAATTTCGCGGGGTTTCCCGCCAGATGGGCCGGCGGGGCGCGGAATTCCAGCCGTCAGCGTACTCGGCCGCGAGCGATGCGTTCGACTTCCTGATCGACGGTCGCCTGGACGATGGCCGGCAGGTTGTCGTCCAGCCAGGCCTTGAGCAGCGGGCGCAGAAGTTCGCGGACCACGTCTTCCAGAGTGCGGCCCTCGGCCGGCATGGCGATGTTGGCCGACAGGCGTCCGAAGGCCATGGCGGCGGCCTCGGCGGCTGGATTGCCGACCAGGTGCTCGTCGGGGCTCAGGGGCGGCAGGGCGGCGGCCGGTTCCGGCTCCGGCGCCGGCATGGCGGCCGCCAGCGGTTCCGGCTCCGGCTCGTGACGGGTCTGGATCTCCAGGTCGCCCAGCGTCTCCGGGGCGTCGCCGCCGACGCGGTCCGTCAGCTCCAGAACGTCGTCGTCGTGCGCCGGCGCGGCGGACGTGGGCGGACTGGCGACGTCGAGGGGCTCGAGTTCGGGCATGGCGGGGGCCGGCGCGGCCTCCTCCTCTCCGGCCGGCGCATCATCCTCGGAAATGATGCGGCGGATGGAGGCCAGGATTTCCTCCATGGTCGGTTCCGGAGCGGATTGTTCTGACATGGTCGAAGCCGTTGCTAGCAGACGGGAGAATCCGTTTCAGCGAACAGGCTACGCGGGATGGGACGATCCTGCAATTTCCCGCATGCGCGCGAATTCGCGCAGGGGGCGAAACCTATTGCGCCTTGGCCGAGGCGGCGCCGGACGCCGGCGCGCCGGCGACGGGCGTGACGCCCACCGGCGGGCGCTGGATGACGGCCGGCGCGGCGACCCGGTCCAGGGCCTCGACGGCCGGCTCCCACGGCGTCCAGCCGAAACCGTGCCGCACCTTGTCGAAATTGGCCTTGGGGTCATAGACCGGGGCGTCGGGCACGATGGTCCGCACGTCCAGCACGCCCATGGCCGCCAGCACGCTGGCGCCGGCGACGTATTCGTCGTGGCGGGCGTTGACCAGGGCCAGCTCGGCGTTGCGCAGTTCCTGCTCCTGGTTCAGCACGTCGAGCGTCGTGCGCAGGCCGACCTGGGCCTCCTGCTTGATGCCCTCGTAGGCGACGCCGGCGGCGCGGACCTGTTCCTCGTTGGAGAGCAGGTTGGCGCGCGAGCCCAGAAGCTGGTTCCAGGCCTGGGAGACCTGCAGCAGCACCTGGCGGCGGACGCCCTCGATGCCGATGCGGTCGGCGTTGTTGCGCTCGGCCGCCTGGCGGATCTGAGACTGGGTGAGGCCGCCGGTGAAGATCGGCATGGTGATGACGGCCGAGGCCTGGAGATTGTGACTGTAGTCGGCGAAGGGCGAACCGGCCCCAGAGCTTCCGCCCGAGCCGCCGAACGAGCCGCGCAAGGCGACCTCGGGGCGGGTCTGGGCCTTGGCCTCGGCCACGCGGGCGGCGCTGCTCTGTTCGGCGTAGTCCTGCTGGCGCATCAGGGGGCTGTCGCGCTCGGCGGTGTCGAAGGCCTGGTCCACGGTGGGCGGGATCAGCCTGGACAGCGGCGGCTCGGGCGCCAGGTCGGCGGGGTTCTGGCCGACGATGGCGGCGTAGCTGGACCGGCTGATGGCGAGCTGGGCCTGCGACGAGGCGAGCTGGGCCTGGGCCGCGGCCAGGCGGGCCTCGGTCTGGGCCACGTCGGTGCGGGTCAGTTCGCCGACGTCGAAGCGCGCCTTGGATTCGGCGAGCTGGCGCTGCAGGACGGCGACGTTCTCCTGGCTGATGGCCAGGCGCTGCTGGTCGCGGCGCACGTCCACATAGGCCTGGATGACATCCTGCAGCAGGCCGATCTCGACCCGCCGCAGGTTCTCGCGACCGGCCATCACGTCCGACTCGGCCGCCGTCACCTGGCTGGCCACCCGGCCGCCGGTATAGAGCGGCTGGTTGACGTTGAGGGTGACGCTGCTGGAATTGTTGTCGCCAATGCTGCCGCTGAGCTGGCGGCCCACCGTCGCCGTGACGCTGGCCGAGGGCCGGAAACCGGTGCGGGCCTGGACATAGTTCTCGTCGAGGGCGCGCTGGGTGGCGCGCTGGGCCTGGACGGTGGGATTGGTCTGGTAGGCGAGCGCCACGGCGTCGGCCAGGGTCTCGGCGCCGGCGAAGCCCGCGAAACCGACCAGAGAAAGGCCAACCGTGGCCGCCAGAATCCTGGCGCGACTACCCGCAGACATACGCTATCCCCGACGATCCCCTTGGTGGGGCAACGCTATAGGCCACGCCGGCAGGCCCCGGCTAGCCATACGGGAATTAAGCTTTTTTCACGTCGGAAACGTTGTGGCGGATCAAATTGCTCAGAAGCTGAAGCGCTCCTCCGGTTCGAAACCGGCCAGCACCGGCGGCGTCGAATCGAACAGGGCGCGCGAGCCGATCCCCTCGTCCGAGCGCAGATAGAGCATCGCCCGGCCGACCGGGCCGCGGCGCTCCACCACGCCCAGGCGCCCGCCCATGGCCAGGGCCGACAGCCAGGCGGCCGGGGCGCGATCCACGGCGCCTTCGCAGACGATCAGATCGTAGTCGCCGGTCACCGTCTTCAGGTCGCCCTCGTCCAGGCGCGTGACCGTCAGGCCCATGGCCTCCATCACGGCGGCGGCGTAGGGGGCGGCGATGGCCAGGGCCCGCTCGCCGGCCCGAGGGCGAACGTTCTGCAGCAGCTTGGCGATGTCGCGCGGCTTCAGCATCCAGCGCCCGGGCGCGTACTCGATCTCGGCATCCGAATAGGCCAGCCAGGTCTTGCCCGGCGGGCACAGGGCCTCGCGCGGGACGTGGCGCATGGCGTCCTGGATGGCCAGGTCGGTGACATCCTGGGTGCGGACCTGGCTCTCCACCATGTTGGTCCGCGCGGCCGCGAAATCGGCGCTCATCAATAGTCCCCGCAAGCCGAAGAGTCGGCGTCGCTTATAGGTCCGCCCTTAACCCCAAAGCAATCCGCGCCTGTCATGCATCGGGCGGGCATTGCCCGGGCGGCGCGGTTCTGTTAGCCATCGCGCCTTCCAACGGCCTGGTGGCGGAGTGGTTACGCAGCGGACTGCAAATCCGTGCACCCCGGTTCGATTCCGGGCCAGGCCTCCAATCTTTTCAACAATTTGCGACACCACGGCCAAGCTAGTTTGCAGGCCAGTTTGCAAACTTCGTTCACGATCCAGACTGGGCCATCCGCTTCGCCATCGCCTCAGCGCGTTTCGCCGCGACGCCCGCGCGGCTCACGTAGCGCTCCAAAGAGGCCAAATCGCGCAGCGAGTGCCCCGTGCACAGAGCCACGTCCTCCGTCGTCCAGCCTTCTGAAAGTCGGCGCGTCGCGAAGGTGCCTCGCAGGTCGTGAAACGTCACACCGCTAACGCCCGCCTGCGCGCAGGCGGCGCGCCAGGCAGAACGGAAGCCGTTCCCCTTTGGCTCCCACGGCAGATCCCGCTCGGTAGTCAAAATCGTCGTGGACGTCCCCTTAGGCGCAGCGTCCAAGCAGGCCCGCAAGCGCCGTGAGATGGGTATCGCGACGTCGACCTTAGTCTTCGCTTGGCGCAGGGCGATGTGGTTGTCCACGACGGCCGACCACGGCAAACGCAGAAGGTCAGCTTGGCGTTGGCCCGTCTCGATAGCGACAATGAGCGCCCGCTGCAGCGGCTCGGGCGCCGACGACAAAAAGGCGTCCTCTTGTTCGGTGGTCCAGATGCTGTCGCGCCGATCGCCGCGGTAGAGGTGTCGGATTTGGGCGGCCTGGTTTTTGGCAAGCATTCGCTCGCGCACACCCCAACCGAGCAAGGCGCTGAGCACCTGGATAAGATAGTCGGCCTGCCTTGGGCTGCCGGCCATCTCGTCCCGCCATGCCAGTATGTGCCGGGCCATGGTATCCGAACCCATTGCCCGCAGCGACAGAGACCCGAACTTCAATTCAATCTTGTCCAAGCGCGGTCGGTAGTCGGACTGTGTGCGGTCGCGAAGCAGCGGCAAGGCCTTCTTGCGGTACGCCCAGATCAACCGGGTCACGTTTTCGGACGCCGGTTCGCGAGAGACGACGTCCGCGAGCTTGGAGAAGAACTCAGGCGTTCCGCGTCTACCAAGAGCGACCGTTCCCGAGCCGCGCCCGTAGTAGCCGTAATGCGCGAGCTCCCCGGTCGTCAGACGCTTCGGCTGAAACCAGACACCTTTCGGATAGGGGCGACTAGCCTTGGCCACGACGCCATCTCGCGATCTCGTCGGCTACGTCGTCGGCCTCATTGTCCTGCTTGCGCCCCAGCAGCCTGATTTCCCCAGTCGGCGCGACGATCACCTCTTGAGGCTCGAAGCCCGCCTTTCGCGCAGCCTTCAGCGCGTTCGTCAGATCGGATTGCCGAAACAGCGAGCGGGTCATGTGCGCCCCCGCGCCGAACGACCAACGCGGTCCAAAAAAGCGCTGGCAAGACAGGTTGCCACTATGCGGCCTCCCCATCGTGGGCGGGGGCCATGGACGGCAATTCGACGCCGAGGTGTTCGGCTCGCGCTTTCAGCAGGCGAAGATGCTCCGAAGCGTTGACCTGAACGACCGCCAGCAGCCGTTGCCCAGATTTGCGCGTCTCTAGGCGGTCCAGGACCTTTCCAATGGCTTTCCGGCTTCCATAAAGCGGGTAGCGTAGAGCGGCGCGTTCGTACCGCGTGACCTCTGGATCCCGCTCACCCACGTCCAGCAGGGCATAGCCGAAATAGACATTGCCCTCCTCGATCTCGTCGCTGCCGCCTGAGATCGCAAAAAGCTCGCGGTATTCCACTTCGACAAAGTGGCCGGCTTCCTCCTGCGTGGCGCCCGCATCGTTCAAAGCCAGAGCCAGTACTGTCTTAAAGGCGACGGCCGCCGGGTACCTGCCAAAAGCCTCGGCGCGGCCCTCAGGACGCCCGAGAAATGGGAACTGGCCTCGCTTGGCGAGGCTGGCGAAAAAGTCTCGGCTGACCCCGCACAATTCAATGATTTCGGCGCGCTTCATGCCCGAGACCTCGCAAACCCAAAGCAACCATAGCGGAACACCGAAGTGTGGTCAATCTGTCCACACTTTTGGCCGTTCGGCAGGACGCATAAATCAACAATTTATGGATATTTTTCTGATAGTTATTGACGTTCTTTCATATTTCTGATATGCTGACGCGACGAGAAAACTACGCAAGAGCACATCAGATGAACGCATCACCTCCGCGAACCGCTCGCATTGTAAGCGTCACTATTCGCGGCAAACCGGCGAAAAGGCAGCGCAACAATCAAAAGCGCCTGCAAATCATGCGCGCCGTTGCCGTCGGCATCCGGGCCCGCCGTCATTGGCACCCGCTGGATGCCGTGCTTTTCCCAGCCGGCTTCTTCCGCCTCAAAGACAGCTTCGGACCGTTCGACATCGCACAGCGCATGGAACGCCTGGTTGAGCATGACATCTCAGCTGTCATCACGCGCGCAGCGCGCTCAATCGAAGAGCTTTCGAACGGCGTCCTCCTGGTTCTCGGTATCGATACACCGGCAGTGAGCCGGCACTGGAATGGCGACCAGTTGGTGGTCGTGTTTAACGCGAACGGCCCCGTCACCTGTTTGCGAAAAATCTTCCCCTGCCATGGCGACACGGATAGCGAGGCGTTCCTGCCGTTTCTGGTCCACGGGCATGACCTGAAGCTCCGTCAGCGCATGCTAGAACTCCCTTCCGGCGGGAAGGCTATCGTCGACGTTTGCTACGACGCCTTTCTCTGGGCCGAACTGCGAAGGCCATCCGCAAGCAAGCGCGCAGCACTACGTTATCTGGCGCGCGGAGGGCGACCGAGGAAGCTGAGGAGCCGTGAGCGTGACGCCCTCTTCACTGACCTCACCCAACAACAGAAGCGCTTGGAACCTCGCGTCCATCTCGTGGCGCTGCACGGGTTCCGAAAGCCCGGTCGCGAACTCTATTGGCAGCGCCATGGGCTCGCGAGCGCGAGCGCGGCCCACGGCGGCGCGCTCGTGGTTGGTGCGGCTCACTTCAAGACCACCCTGCCCCGCCCCGAGCAAAGCCCGCTAGCGGCCGCTGGCGTGCCAATCGAACATCTGAAGGAAGGCGGCCACCGACGCGCACATCACCTGGCTGCGGTGGACAGCTTCTACGCCGGCGGGGCCGGCTCTCAGCGGGCTCTCGTACGCCTCTTCGAAGCCTAGCTTTCCCGACTCACACTCGCAGCCCGGCCGCCACGTTGGCGGCCTTTTTCATTCATGGAGGATGCCATGGCAGGCCGACAGGCCCAGATACTTACCGAAGTGACGATCCGCACGGCCTTGGCGCTGTTGTCGAAGTCCCCGATGACGTGACCCCCGTTTCTCATCCAGCCATAACGAGAGTCCTGGGTTGATCTGAGCCTTGGTTTAGGTGGGTGGCAAGAGGCGTCCGCGCGGAGCCTCCAGGCTGCGCAGCGCGGTCGCCGGTCTCT